>Ga0208198_1000122_pt1 | contig 95641 bp, 74 predicted proteins | sample AD_JPNTR2_MetaG_FD_184446 | JGI IMG/M metagenome (GOLD analysis project Ga0208198, IMG submission 184446) | Active sludge microbial communities of municipal wastewater-treating anaerobic digesters from Japan - AD_JPNTR2_MetaG (SPAdes) (version 2) | ecosystem: Engineered > Bioreactor > Anaerobic...
TCTAAGGTATTTCAGAAATTCGCGGCAGGATGGTGATTAGTCTCGTCCGGAATCTATAGAAGAACAGCCCAGTTATCTAAAGCCATGCAGAAATACGATGTTTACTAGTGTGGTTAAGTTATGTATTTACTACTAAGGCATTGGAGACAGAAACATATGCTTGATTGAAAACTAGACGGCACAAACAGCTACTTTTCGAGGGTAGATGAAATAGTACCCACCAGAACTTGACTCAGACCCGGTTTGGAAAGAGTTTGACGCGGAAAACGCTTGGGAGTAGTATTAAGGTATTAGACTTGGTCTTAGCGAGGGCTGCGAAGGCTTGGAGGTGATAATGCTTGTCCAAGATTGAGTTCTCAAACGTCACGAAAACCCGATCAATTGACGGAAAAACGTATAACGTTCTGGATGACGTATCGGTTGCTATAGAAGAAGGTACTATACTTGCGATCGGAGGTCCGTCCGGCGCCGGCAAGTCTACCATGTTAAGGCTGGTCAATAGGCTGGAAAGCGTAACTTCCGGCAGTGTACTCTTAGACGGAGTGGATGTTTCCACGATAGACCCGATTGAGCTAAGACGTAAGGTTGGGATGGTGTTTCAGCTCCCAAGCCTGTTTCCTCTGACTGTTCAAGAGAATCTCATGTATGGACCCAGACTCCGAGGGCTAGAGCCGTCTTCGCTCGAAGCTAAGGTAAGAGAGATGCTGGACATGGTGGATTTGCCTGACATCAGCCCAGAGCGACCGGCAGGCGAACTCTCCGTCGGTCAACAGCAGAGGGTAGCGATTGCGCGGACTCTCATGAATGAGCCTGAGGTTCTTCTTATGGATGAGCCTACATCTGCGTTGGATCCTACTACTTCCAAATCCATTTTGAAGCTTGTCTGCGATATAAAGTCAAAGTACGGAATAACAGTGCTTTTTGTAAGTCACAGTCTTGAGCATTCCAGGCTTGTGGGCGACAGGTTTCTTCTTATTGTAGACGGCAGAGTCATAGAGGAAAGCGACATAGAGGCGTTCTTTCAAGGGCCTTCGACTGAACTCGGCCGCAAGTTTCTCGCCGGGGAGTTGAAATAGATGGAGTATATAAGCTTGTCATATGCATCTCTTGGGATAGCAGTGCTGTTTATCATATCTGCTATGGCAGTCTCCTTCAGATATCGCTTAGGGCTCGAGAGGGATCTTGCAGTAGGGGCCGTAAGAGCGTTTGTGCAGTTAACGGCTATCGGGTATGTGCTTCAGTTCTTGTTTGTTTCTGAGAAGTGGTATTATGTAATGATAATGCTTGTTATCATGCTTGCTGCGGCGATCAAGAATGCTGTAGCCAGGCAGTCGATACAGCTTAAGGGCATGTTTAGTACGCTGGGGATATCCATTTTTGTAGGTTCAGCCCTCACGACTTCTGTTGTGATAGGCGTTATACTTCGTGTTAAGCCTTGGTACTCTCCTCGGTACCTCATCCCTCTTGCAGGCTCGATCCTGGGCAATAGCATGACAGGCGCTGCCCTTGCCCTCAACCGGCTGAGATCCGATATCACTCATAGAAAGCCGGAAGTTGAAGCTGCGCTTGCGCTCGGGGCTACATCCAGGCAGGCGATACTGCCTATGGTTAGGGATGCACTGAGGGCTGCAATGCTTCCGTCAATCTCCTCACTCATGGTTGTGGGTATCGTTCATCTGCCCGGGATGATGGCAGGCCAGATCATTGCCGGGGCATATCCTGTGGATGCAGTGAGATATCAGCTGATGGTCGTGTATATGATTGCAGCTGCAGTCGCCATAACATCCATGATGGTGGTATACCTTGCTACAAACCTTTTCTTCACACCGGATCATATGTTAAAGACTGAAGCCTTAGGTTCTGATTCATAGCAGATATCCACCTTTTTAGGGCAAATGGCTGGGCGAATGTGCGAGAAAACACGGCACATCACAAATGTTTCACTTGTTGTAATAAAAATCTATTAATGCACAGAAAAATCCACCCTACGATAAAAATCTATTGACATACAGAAAGAAACATGCTATTGTACAATTGCTGACACATCCAATAGCAGAGCAGTTTGTATCGAGCCATAATTCTATATGGTGAAACCGCACATTTTGGTAAGCTCTTGACATACGAGTAATGGAGACAGTCGAAACAATTATCGCAAAAGCATTGAAGAATATTAAAGCAAAATCGTGATTCTCATTCTTGATTGTTATGAGCAAATATCTGATTCAACAACATGTTGCAAGGATATGTCAAGGGCTTATCATTTACTTATATATAAATGCCGGGGAATCCGACAACTTGAAAAAGTCTACTGAGGGAGGTCAATCATGAAAAGAGTCAAGATCGCCGCAGGGCTTGCCCATGTTGATTATGGGCATATTGCAGATATTGTGAAAGAAGCCAGTGATGCAGGCGTAGATTACATACATTCTGATGCTGCGGATATGCATGATCTGAAGAATCTGCAACTGATGGGTGGACATCAGATTATCGAAGGCATTCGTCCGTACACGGATAAGCCGATTGAATGCCATGCCTATTTTCAGTATGTAGATCGATTGTTCATAGAAAAGATTGCAGCAGCAGGGTGTAACATGCTTATCCTTCCTGCTGAGCATCACATAGGCGCGCCCCTCGCATATATAATGAAATACTGTTTGGAATTGGATATGAAGATTGGTTTAACTATCGGTTGCTTTACACCGCTGTCCTTTGTTGAGGAATCAATCTACTATCTTAATAGATTGCATGTAGTAACTCACGGTGTTGGGAAGCATGACGATGATTGGCTATGGAGAAAGAGCGCAATACCGTTGCTTAGAAACGCACGGAAGTTGATAAATGAGCGTAATCCTGAATGCGAGCTTTGTGTGGACGGTGGTGTCCGTCTTGATAATTTGGACGAACTAGTCAGGGAAGATATTGACGCTATTGTGGCATCCAGTGCAATCTTCAAACATCCGGACGGCATAACCGCCGGAGTAAAGGCTTTTCGTTCAGCAATAGACAAAGCCAGAGCAAAGATGTAGTCTTTCTGTGCTTTCTTAGCGCTTAGGGGGGGCTGAGAAGTGAGAAGATATATTGTGAGGCGTTTTATCTATATGATAATAACGCTCTATTTAATAGCCACTGCGACATTCTTTCTTATGCATCTGGTCCCCGGGGATCCCTTTGCTTTGCCAAGGGAGACTCCTCCGGAAGTAAGGGCAAGACTAAACGAAAAGTATGGACTGGATCAACCTGTGCATAAGCAATACTTCATCTACATGAAGAATCTGCTCCACGGTGACTTTGGCATTTCCATGAAGTATAAGGGGCAATCCGTGCTAGGAAAGGTAGTAACAGGGGTGCCTAACTCAGCCATAGTCGGTTTCGGAGGAATTCTTGTAGGTTGTTTGATAGGCATCATATTTGGTATATATGCAGCCTTGAACAATGGAAAGACTTTTGACTACCTTATCATTATTTTAGCCATTGTCGGCGTGTCTGTGCCCAACTTTGTCTTTGCCTCCCTATTGCAGCGAGTATTTGGAGTGCAGCTCAGGATCTTGCCGATTACCGGGTGGGGAGGATTGAAGTATGCCATATTGCCTATTGCTGCAGCAAGTATGCAAAATATAGCATATTATGCTCGTATGCTAAGATCCAGTATGTTGGATGTTCTTAACCAAGACTATATCTACACCGCAAGGAGCAAGGGCTTAACAGAATCCGAAGTTATTAGAAAACACGCTTTCAGAAACTCAATTCTGCCTTTGGTAACATCGCTGGGCCCGATGTGCGCCGGGGCATTAACAGGGAACTTTGTCATTGAACGTATATTTAACATACCCGGTATTGGCACCGCTCTTGTTGTAGCGATACAAAATACGGATTACACAATGATTATGGGGCTGACAGTCATTTTCTCATTCATTACAGTATTCATGTATTTTGTCGTGGATATTCTTTACGGATTCGTTGATCCACGTATCAGAGTGGCCGAATAAGGGGATAAGGTAATGGAGTACACCGCTATTGACAGAAGCCTGTTTGACAGGGAAGTAAGCAAACCGGGAGAAGCAGAGAAAATAACACGACCTTCCTTAAGTTATTGGAAGGATGCTTACCGCAGGTTTAAAGAAAACTATGTGGCAAGAATCGCGTCTATACTTATGATTGTAATCATAATGATGTCAATATTTGCCCCTATGATCAGTCCATATGAATACGACGAGCAGAATTACTTAGCCATCAATGAACGTCCGTCGAAAGAGCATTGGTTCGGTACGGATGAATTGGGAAGAGACATTTTTACACGTTGCTGGGTAGGCGCACGTGTTAGTTTGTTTATTGCCTTTGTTGTCGCAATTGTAAACAGTACATTAGGAATAATATATGGCGGTATAGCAGGTTATACCGGTGGAATGACAGACATAATCATGATGCGCATATGCGAATTCATAGCTGCTATCCCACAAATGCTTTGGGTGATATTACTTATTTTGATATTAAGGCCGGGGATAATGCCTGTTATTATTGCAATCTCAGCCACAGGGTGGATCTCAATGGCAAGGTTATTCAGAGGCCAGGTATTTCAAATAAAAGAAACGGAATTCGTAATGGCCAGTAGAATAATGGGTGCGAATAACCTGTGGATAATCTTTAAACACTTGGTGCCAAACGCAATAAGCCCGATTATCACAAACATGGCGTTTGTCATACCTAATGCGATTTTTACTGAAGCATTCTTGAGCTACATTGGCTTGGGGTTACCCCTGCCCATGGCCAGTTGGGGCGTACTGGCGTCTGACGGTGCAAGCAAGATACTGGTATATCCATATCAGCTTTTCTTTCCGGCTTTGCTCATCTGCCTGACAATGCTTAGTTTTAATATCATAGGCGATGGACTCAGAGATGCTTTGGATCCAAGGCTGAGAAAGTAGTAAATCGGAGAAATGATTATGGAAAACATTTTGGAGGTTCAAAACTTAGCCTTTTCATTCAACACTTATGCCGGGGAAGTGCAGGCTGTTCGGGGTGTCAGCTTTTCTCTGAAAGAAGGCGAAACCTTGGGTTTGGTAGGTGAATCAGGCTGCGGAAAGTCAGTGACCGCCAGATCCATTGTGCGCCTTAATCCCCCGTATCCCACCGGAGAAGTAAAGGGCGGCAGCATCCTTTTTAAGGGACGAGATGTTAATAAGGTTTCAACTAAGGAAATGGAAGAAATCCGTGCAAAGGACATAAGAATGATATTTCAGGATCCCATGACTTGCCTTAACCCGACGATGACAATTGGCAACCAGATTTCTGAGGGAATTCTGAAGGCGTCAAAGAATATGTCCAAGAGAGACGCAAGAGAACGAGCAATAGAAATGTTGGATTTGGTGGGTATTCCAAGCCCAGAAGACAGATACAGGCAATATCCCCATGAGTTCTCCGGGGGGATGCGCCAGCGCGTGATGATTGCCCTTGCTATTGCGGTGACCCCTAAGCTTCTCATTGCAGATGAACCTACTACTGCGCTGGATGTGACGACTCAGGCTCAGATTCTCGCTCTTATCAAGAAAATGCAAATAGAATTTAAGACAGCCATTATCATGATTACCCATGATTTAGGCGTTGTCGCAAGTAGCGCTGACAAAATCGCCATTATGTATGCAGGGAAGATAACAGAGGCAGGACCGGCAGATGAAATATTTGAGCGCCCTGCTCATCCATATACTTGGGGCCTGTTAAAGTCAATTCCTCGCCTGGATTCAGACGTAAAACAGAAGCTTACGCCTATACTGGGCACTCCGCCGGATTTATTTAATCCTCCGGAAGGATGTCCCTTTGCGGCACGCTGCCCATATGCAATGAAGATTTGTAGAATGTATGAACCTGGGACAGTAACCATATCCCAGGAGCATACCGCTAATTGCTGGCTGTATCACGAGATGGCAGGTAATGTTTTGAACCCCATTACTGGCAAGATGGTGAAAGCATGAATCAAGATATCATTCTGGAAATTCAGGATGTAAAGAAGCATTTCCCTGTTGGGAGAAATAAGATTGTCAAGGCGGTTGACGGGGTCAGTTTGAAGATAAAAAGGGGTGAAACCCTTGGTCTAGTAGGAGAATCGGGCTGCGGGAAAAGCACTTTGGGTAGAACAATCATAAAGATTTATGAACCAACCGGTGGAAGAATACTTTTCGAAGGAGAAAATATTAGCAGTCCGAGGAAGCGCGGAGACCGAAGCCTGGTAGACAAGATGCAAATGATTTTTCAGGATCCCTTCGCCAGTCTCAATCCCCGCATGACAGTGGGAGATATTATTGCTGAGGGATGGGATATTCAGAGAAGATATAAGGGCAGAGAAAGAAAGGAGAGGATTGTAGGGTTTTTGGAATTAGTTGGGCTAAACGAGGAGCACGCCAATCGTTTTCCGCATGAGTTCTCAGGTGGTCAGAGACAAAGAATAGGTATTGCCAGAGCGCTGACTATGAATCCTTCGTTCATCATATGTGATGAGCCTATCAGCGCATTGGATGTGTCTATTCAGGCTCAGATAGTTAATTTGCTCATGGATTTGCAGAAGAGAATGAACTTAACTTACATGTTCATTTCGCATGATTTGTCTATGGTGCGCCACATATCTGATAACATTGCCGTGATGTATTTGGGGAAGATAATGGAATACGCAGGGAATCTTGACATTTACAGTAATCCTTTGCATCCATACACTAAAGCGTTGTTTTCCGCTATTCCAGTTCCGAATCCCAGGATTGAAAGGAAAAGACAGAGGATCATGTTGGAAGGTGATGTGCCCAGCCCCATCAATACTCCTACAGGATGTAAGTTTTTCTCAAGGTGTTCTTCAGCTAAGGAAATATGTGAACTTGAACCACCGAAACTAACAGAGTGTGAACCCGGGCACTATGTGGCCTGTCATTTTGTGGATTAGGTGTCAAGTTGCATGATCTTAGTTGGAAGAGATTCAGCTGTAAATCAGCAGAAAAATAGTAACAAGGAGGAGAAGAAATGAAGGAATGCTTTAAGCGAAAATGGTTTTTGAATGTCTTAGCAGTTCTTGTTGCAGGTGTGACCGTAATTGGGCTTGGCCTGACTCCCGAAGTGTACGCAAAAAAGAATAACGTGGAACAAGTCCTAAGGATCAACATTCCACAGGAGCCCACAATTCTCGATCCTTTTCAGTTTAGAGATGACCATGCTACGAGTATTATCTATGCTACACATGAGCCTCTTTTGAGAATTTCCGGTGACGGAAAGCAGTGGGAGCCTGGACTCGCCACGGGCTTTGATGTCAGCAAGGATGCAAAAGTATATACAGTTTACCTTCGCAAAGACGCTAAGTGGTCAGATGGTACTCCTATCACTGCTGAGGATATTGTCTACAGTTTCCAAAGGGCGGTTGACCCTGCTTTCGGAAGCGCAAAAGCATTTGACTACTTTGATATTAACAATGCTGAAGCCATTTTCAACGGCAAAAAGAAAGTGTCGGAATTGGGCGTAAAAGCGCTTGATAAGTACACCGTAGAGTTTACTCTAAACAGACCTGTTGACTATTTTGTCGACTTGCTGAAGAGCCCCGGATTTGCTCCTATTCAAAAGAAGGCCGGTGAGAAGTTCGGTGAGCTATATGGCACAGAACCCGAAAAGATGGTGTTTTCCGGACCGTTTAAGATGACTTCCTGGAAACACGATGTATCCATTACCCTGGAGAAGAACCCTTCGTATTGGGATGCTGATAAGGTATCACTCGAAAAAATCGAAATCAGCTTAATTCTTGACAGTAATGCTGTTGTAGGTCTGTATCAAGTTGGTCAGCTGGATTTCATGGATGTCAGCACAGATTTCCTGCCTCAGTACAAGGGAACACCGGAATTCCATACAGTCCCTCTGGCTAGAGTCAGTTTCATAGAATTTAACCCAAATGTTGAATTCCTAAATAACATAAAAATACGTGAAGCCCTGTCTATTGCGTTCAACAGAAAGATATATGTAGACAAGATACTGGCCTCCGGTGACTTGCCTGCTTACGGACTAATACCTCCGGGAATCCGTGGGCTTGACGGCAAAGATTACCGTGAAACAGTTGGCGATCTTGTGACTGACATGGCCACTGACCCGAAGGCAGGCGAGAGAGCAAAGGTTTTGCTTGATGAAGGTCTGAAAGAGCTGGGAAAAACAAAGAAAGATATGGAAAATTACCTCGAAATCTTGTGCGTTGACAGCCCCGGAGCCAAAAAGCAGGCTCAAGCCATTCAGGCAATGTGGAAACAAGTCCTTGATTTGGAGTTGAGGGTTGTTCCGCTTCAGGTAAAAATGCTGCTTCCTATGCTTATGAACGGCACATATCACTGTGTTGTAGGCGGCGGAAGAACCGGTGTTACTAATGACCCTGCTTACTTCATAGACTTTATCTATTACGAGAACAAGTGGGATGATAAGTATTATACTGATCTCATTGAGAAGTCATTAGTCACCACAGGCAATGAGAGAATAAAACTCCTAATGGAAGCTGAAAAGTATGTGCTTGACAAATTCGTGTTTATTCCTCAAAACTTCAGCGTAAGCAATTACGTAGTTCGTGATGGTGTGGAAGGCTTAAAACTGTATCCAATAGCTGTCAGGTTTGACTTTAAATACGTGACTATTACGAAATAGCAAACTGTAAACTTGAGAACACAGCTAATACGCGTTCCATAGAAGCATAGTCCTAAAAGCAGGTAGTTAAGGGTTTTCCCCTTAACTACCTGCGCAATGTCTTTGGGTCCGGTGTAGGACGACTCGCCTTTCACTTGTGCTTGCGACCTTTTCTATCAGTTGGGTTGTCGCCTTCCTCATTGCTTTCATATACTGCTAGGATATTCAGAAGACATTGCCTCACATTGCCTTATATAGGGTAAGGAAGTGACAATAATTGAATAAGGAAATAGAGCATGTAAAAGAATTGGTAAAGTCAGAATCCGTAGTGCTGAAAGATGCAGCAACTAGAATTTACAGTGCTTTAGAGGTTCTGGAAGACAATCTGACAGAGAGAGCCTTCTATGAAAGAGCAAGACAGAATAGCATACTATTTGGTGATATACAGGAACCTATGTACAAGAATTGCCTTCTGAATCCCGATTATGTTAAAGCATTGCTACCTGACAATCCGGCAGACGTCATATCAGCGCTTATAGCCGTTTTTCAGAGCGCTCGTAAAGATGCAATACTAGGCAAGGAAAAAACGGTTTATAAGAAGGCTGATTTGCTTATAGGCCTTTCGAAAGAGTTGGAAAGGAAGATAATAGACAGGGAGACTGTCATTTGTAAGTGGAGAACCTATTGGTTGGGCGATATTCACGAGCAAACTGATTCAGAAGTTAAGTCTAAAGTAGTAAAGGGCAAAGACAATGTCTTTGAACAGATTCTTCTTAGCGCAAATAGCTCCGATTTCTCATGGATATATGATTACGGGTGTTTTATTGACAATAAGGAACTGGAATTAGCCAAGTTTTTCTTTGCATATCCTGAAGACAAGCTACGTGAAATGGCGGAAAGGATTGTTCATGCGTTTCTTCATGGTTTTGTCAGTCAAAGCAGAGATAGAAGGGACCGGCACCGGGTGCTTTTTTCTTATCAAATCGGCCAGGAAGCCCTTGCAAAACAGGTATTCTGTTCATTAAGAGCCAGAGGACTCGATCCGGTGGTTACAGAACCTAAGGCGCTTGTGTCAGGTGGGCAATATGACCTGGACCATGGATTTGATGACATTATCGTAACATCATGTGATGAGCCTCTGAATTTGATGGTGACAATAGAAAACGCGTTCAGACAAGCGACGGAAAAATACGAAGCAGATCTATTGGATGTCTGCGGAATGATAGGTATTACACAGTTTGGTATGCCTACATCGACTTTAGAAAGAGCGGAGAATGCTTTTCATCCTACCACAGAGGAAACGATGTTGATGAAGAAGGTTGCTTCGATTAAGAGATCAATTGAATCTAAGTATCTGGCGCCGTCTGATTTGTCTTTTTGCAAGGTTGCATTTCCCAACATGTTATTTGGGGAACGGTTCAATGATGTATTCAATGATGTGTTTGCTCTAAACCTGGTTGACTCAGAACCTTATGAGAAGATCCAGCAGGTTATAATTGACGCGTTGGACAAGTGTGAAAAAGTTCGCGTATTAGGTTGTGGAGACAATAAGACAGACATATCAATCAGCATATTTGAAATAGATGATCCTGAGAGAGAAACAGTTTTTCTTAATTGCGGCGGCGACTTAAACATTCCCCACGGAGAGGTCTTTACAACTCCTGTCTTAAAAGAGACTAAAGGTATATGGCATGTGCCCGGTATATATTTGGGAGGTCGCTACTATGAAGACCTAGTACTTGTCTTCGATGAAGGTAGAATTATTGATTACTCTTGTGAAAACTACGAAGATAGGTATAAGAACAGAGAGTATATTGAAAGGGAACTGCTATTCCCCTATGAATCGCTACCCATAGGCGAATTTGCCATAGGCAGCAATACAAAAGCATACCAAATAGCTATGAAACATGACCTGTTTTCCAGGCTTCCCATATTGCTTGCAGAAAAAATGGGCCCTCATATTGCCATTGGCGATCCTTGCTTCGCCAGGAGCGAAGATGCCCCGGTATATAATCTCTACAACAAAAAAGAAATGATAGCTCGTTATAATGAGATTACATTCAAGAAGAACGCTGACGATGCTTATACCAACAAGCATATAGATATCACTCTACCATACGATCAGATACGTCTACTGGCCGGTTACACAAGAGACGGGCATGAAATTGAGATTATTAGGAACGGACGGTTTGTGCTAAAAGGGACAGAGCAATTAAACGTGCCATTGGATGAGTTATCTGACAATCAAATGAATCAAAGACTTGTCAAAGGAGAAAGCAAGAATGAGTAAAACCTTGTTTACAGGCAAATGGATGTTCACCGGATGCGAAGTCATTGAGGATTTTGCGCTTGTGACAGATGGAGGCTTAATCACCTGGGTAGGACAGAGAAAGGATCTTTCGGAGCAAGACTTTGACAGGAAAGAGGACCTGGGCGAGGGGTATGTGACCCCGGGTTTTATTGATTGCCATGTTCATCTGTTCGGTTACGGGGAAACAAGCAGCAGCAAGATGAGGGGTGACAGTCTTCAAGCGGAAAACACATGTTTAGCTGTGTATAATGCTAAACAATTGCTTAGCGCCGGTATTGTCGCTTGTCGTGATTTAGGTTCTCCTAACGGAAATGCCATAGGCTTGAGGGAGGCCATAAACAAGAGATATGTACTTGGGCCGCATGTGGTAGCTGCCGGACGTTCTATCTGTGTTACCGGTGGACACGGCTATTTCACCAGCATAGAGTGTGATGGCAAAGATGAGATCAGAAAAGGGGTCAGGCAGGTAGTAAAGGATGGGGCTGACGTTGTTAAGATCATGGTGTCCGGTGGAGTGAATTCTCCCGGACCTGAACCGGGTCCCACAGAACTAACGTATGATGAGATCAAAGCCGGAGTAGATGCAGCTCATGCTTTAGGCCGAAAGGTATCTGTGCATACCCATGGGAATACTGCTATTCGTTTATGTGTGGAAGCAGGTGCAGATTCCATTGAGCATGGCGTGTATATGACTGAAGACATAATGGATATGATGGTGGAGAAAGGCATCTTCCTGGTTCCGACATTGAGCGCACCGTATTATGCTGCAATAGAAGGTCTGAAAGAAGAGCCTGATAATCCGGATCATGCGGAAAGCAAGGCTGTGATTAATCGACATCGAATTGCGCTGTTAACGTCTTTCAAAAAAGGCGTCAAGATAGCGCTTGGCACTGATGCAGGCAGTCCCTATAATCGTTTTGACAAGGCTGCATATGAGCTGGTTCTTATGGTGGATTCCGGATTCAAACCCATAGAAGCGTTGACTGTGGCCACAAAATCCGGTGCGGAATTATTGGGCATAGATGACAAGTACGGAACCCTCGAGATTGGCAAGAAAGCGTCTTTCTTGAGTTTCCGAGGAAATCCGTGTGAACGCATTGAGGCTGTCATGGAAGAAAAGGATGTTTATTTAGAGGGTGAAAGAATCAACATATACATTTAGTGTATAATTTTATTTAAGAGGGGAGACATGAACATGGAGAGATTCGATTTCCATCAACCTACGAGAATTCACTTTGGCGCAGGCAGATTAGAAGAAATAGGAACCGTAGTGAAAAAATACGGAGACAGTTGCCTACTGGTTACCACCTCAATGAGTGAGAAGGTCCTTGCGCCCCTCTATGACAGAATAAAGATGCTACTCAGCGAAGAAGGCATTAAAGTATATCACTTTGATGAAGTCGTGCCTAATCCGACTATTGGCTGTATTGAAAAAGGAATAGGAATAGTCAATGAACATAACATCCCTGTGGTATTAGCGGTAGGGGGAGGAAGCTCCATAGACACCGCCAAGTCTATTGCTCTTTTCTACAAGGCAGGTCAAGTAGACTGGCAGCGGGTTTTCGGTGAATACACCAGTCCCTTCGCTGAATATGAACCAATATCAGATCCTATACTGCCTGTAATTGCGGTCCCTACTACTGCAGGCACAGGCAGTGAATTAACCCAAGCTATGGTCATATCGGATCCGGATAATGCCCAAAAAATGTGCATATTCCATGATAAAGTGTTTCCAAGAGAAACAGTGATCGATCCGGAATTGATGAGGACATTGCCTCCTTACATGACTGCAGTTACCGGTTTTGACGCATTCAGCCATGCATTTGAGAGTTATATGAGGGAATCTTCATCACCATACACGAGATTAGTGGGGCTTAAAGCCATGGAAATAATCATAGGCACTCTCCCTCGGCTTCTTGATAGCCCAAACGATATAGAGCTCCGAGAGAAGATGGCCTTGGCAGCAATGTTTGCCGGCATATCGTTAGGCAACGCAGCAGCATCTATGCCTCACCCTCTAAGTGAGATTATCGGAGGAGTGGCTCCGCGTATACCGCACGGCCAGTGCTTGGCCACCATATATCCTCGATATATTACCTTTGAAGCAGAGAAGCAGCCGGATAAGTGCGCAGATATAGCACGTTTGTTTGATCCGTCTTTGTGTAATGTAAATAACAGGCAAGCAGCAAATAACTTAGGGAAACTGCTGGTAGAGTTCTTAGAGAAGATAGGCTTGAACAAGACGTTAAAGGAACTTGGGGTTACTTCGGATGAAATGGAACAGATAACCGACAATTTCCTGCTTGATGTCTTGCCTTTTGCCCCAAAGGACGTTCTGGTCGGAGTGCTCAGAGAAAGCTATTAACCTGACATACAGCCCCCTTGTATGCGGGCCTGACCTTTGAAGATGGCAGTGAGATCGGGTTTCGGAGACTTGAAGAAGGTTGTCAGGTAAGGAGATGGGATTATAGAATGATGCGTGAGGAAGACAAAGATAACAAGGGTATATTAATCAAGAACGGCAAGGTCTATACTATGGCCGATGACGGCATATTAGACGGGGGCCAGGTGCTGATAAGGGATGGAATCATAGAAGATGTGGGTTATAATCTGGAGGCTTCCGGCAATACAGAAATCATAGATGCTAAGGGTTGCTATGTGATGCCGGGAATCATCGATGCACACTGTCATATTGGTCTGTTTGAGACAGCGATTGGAACAGCCGGAAATGACGGTAACGAAACAGCGGATCCGGTGACCCCGGAGCTTCGTGCCATTGATGCAATATATCCATTGGACAAGGAATTTGCTCATGCAGCATCCCACGGTGTAACGTGTGTCGCTACCGGCCCGGGGAGTGCCAATCCCATTGCAGGCCAGTTTGTTGCTATGAAGACAGCAGGCAGGACGCTGAAGGAAATGATTGTAAGAGAACCGCTTGCGATGAAAGTGGCTTTTGGTGAAAACCCAAAGAGGATTTATGGCACTAAGGGTCAAAGCCCGGTTACACGTATGGCAACAGCGTCACTCATTAGGAGATGGCTGTCTGAAGCAAGAGAATATGTTCAGAAGAAAGATCTTGCTAAGAAGCTGGGCGATTATGATAGGATGCCGCCATTTGATCTGAAATTAGAATCGCTCGAATTAGTGATTAGACGGGTTATTCCCCTGAAAGCTCATGCTCACAGAGCTGATGACATAATGACAGCCTTAAGGATAGCTGAAGAGTTTGATGTCGATATCACTCTCGACCATTGCAGTGAAGGACATCTTATTGCAAGTGAGTTGGCTGAATACGGGAAGGGAGTAATCTTAGGTCCTCTAACCGACTTTCCATCAAAGCCGGAGGTGGCGAACAGGTGTCCGGAAGCTGCGGCAATACTTTGCGATGCCGGTTTAACAGTTGCTATAATGAGCGATTTGCCTGCAACACACGTAGGGTATTTGCCTATGGCTGTCGGCTTATGCATGAAGGCCGGATTGCCGGAGATGGAAGCCTTTAAGACCATCACAATTAATGCTGCAAACATACTGAATCTGGATGATAGAATCGGCTCATTAGAAAGAGGGAAGGACGGGGATGTTGCTGTGTTCTCAAGCCATCCTCTTAAGGATATAACCGCCAGATGTGTGCTTTCAGTAGTAAATGGCATAATATGTCATAGAGAATTCTAACTGAGAAATAATAGGGTTAAAGAGATCAATCCCATAGATGAAATGTAGTATGAAGAGCTGATAACTCTTCATACTACATAAGAATTGAGCGGCTGTGTCAGGGTTCAGTAGGCCTTTTCGGCTGGCCGTCGCGTTCTCTGAATATATCCCCCAAAGCCATATAGTCAACTCTGCCGCAATCCATATAATTGTACAGCAAAGCCTTGATTCTTTCGCCCCATGTATCTCTTAGGCCATCAATATAACCCCAATAAGATTCAGCCAGTTCAAGCAAACGGCATGCGGCCAAGAAATCAATTATTTGGTAGTCATAAGGAGTATGTGGTGCGTATTTGCCTCCTGCTTGTGTATAACTTTCATAAAATACCTTCGCAGCTTGAGAATAAGTGTCTTCATCAAAGTAGTTAAACAAGAAAAAATGCAAGCCATAAAACTCCAATGCAGCAGGCGCTGCCTGGCATGATTCTAAGTCAAAGTACCCGCAGGGAATGCCGGTTTTATCCACAAAAAAATTGTCAGCGTGAAAGTCAGTAAGCACTAACACAGCAGGAGAGTTCTTAATGTCAAATGTTTCCCTTAAATCGTTGAATTTCGAGTCAAAAAACCTGCTTACCTCAGAAAGCTCGTCAGCGTTAAGCGCACCCTTGACTTCTGCCAGGTTAATGCGCATATCCATAACGGATGAAAACCTGCGAGAGAAATTTGTAATCCCCTGTGGATCAATGACTCCGTCTGCCATCACATTGCCAAAGGATGAAAACGTGATGTTATGAACCTTAGCAAAATCCCTACCCAATGCCTTTATGGTATGTAAAAAACTCTTTTTCGAATAATTGCTTCTTTCGAGATATTTCTTGAAAGACTCACCCGGCATTTTCTCAACGAGGATAAAATCACCGATTTCAGATTGATGAATACCATATACCTCAGGCGCGGGAAGCATAGCCGAATGTTTAACAAGGGAATAAAGAAATGCCTCTCGCTCCAATGAAAGCTTTCCGCCAAAAAGCGTATCAGTGTTCTCTTTGACCAGATTTTGCTCAGTGTATCTTCTTTTTGAAAACTTGCAAATAGCGCTGGTGCCGTCTGAAAGAAGAATGTCAAATACATGATGGTTAGAGCCTTCAGGTATTTGAGTTATTTCCCTGACCGAGTATCCCTCTTGCGTTAAGGCTTGGTGAGCCTTCTGTACTGTGACGTTCATCATGTGAGCACTCCAATTATGAGTTAATTTGCTGCAAATATCGGTATATTGTCGCTTCAGAGCAAAACAGTCTTTTTGCGACTTCCGCAATAGAACCCTTCACCAGGAATATTCCCCTGTCGTCCAGTTTTCGCACAATGTCCAGTTTTTCATCGGCTGTAAGTCTTTGTGGAGGGACTCCGTAATAGGCTACACTTTCATCAATAACGGACTGAATAAGCTCTACAACTGAGAATGAATGGATTTCGTAGTGCTGTTGGGGCTTAGATTTTTCAGAAGGAGCAGTTGAATTAATCGGCTGGTCACCGTTTATCAGTCTGTCTATTGTGCGACGTACTTCCAGAAGGTCAGTCACCTTAGTATTAATGGTAATCATGCCTTTGAGCTCATTATTCTGATCCTTAATAAACAAAGTGGCGGATCGAAGTTTTTCCTGGTTAAATGTGAGTGAACGATAGTTGATTGTATAATCTATTCCTTCATACACTTTCTTTTCAATAAAGGATTTCTCCTTATCGTCAATGGGCTTACCGGCTTCATGAGAACTATGGAAGGAATTTTCTACATATAGTATTCGCTCTGTGTCACAAAGCAGAATCTCTGTATTGCTTCCAAGATACAGCGCAAAGAACTTAATGATCGGCTTATAAAGGTCTATATTAATCATATACCAATCTCCAATCCCTAAGAGTAGTTTTCAGTCTGCTGCATCAGCTTCTTGATATGTAATGACTCAAGAAACTGATGCAGCATGAGCGGATTCAGGACAAATCACATATTCCAAAACTCTCTTACAGGAGTTCAAAGCCGGCAGTAAAGTGCCTGAGTGACAGTATAGGTCCTTCATAAACCAGTTTCATGCCTTTATATTGGTCTCTGTTTTCATAGATATCGCCGAGGGCATTTGCAATAACCTGCATATGAGAATCAGTATAAACTCTTCGGCTAATCGCAATACGCATAGTCTCCAGCTTAGGCCAAATGGGTTCACCGGTTTCTTTATCCTTGGTTCCAAAGGCGCAAGCGCCCAGTTCAACAGCGCGAACACCTGCTTCTTCATACAAGGCGCACACCAATCGTTGACTGGGGAACTGATGCTGAGGGATATGAGGGAAAAATCGGCGTCCGTCTACATATACACCATGTCCGCCTGTCGGCTCGATAATTGGGATTCCTCTCTCCTTTAATAGATCTCCCAAGTACTTCACCTGATTTATGCGATACTCCAAATACTGTTCGTCGCAAGCTTCCTGTAATCCAACAGCTAAAGCATCCATATCACGCCCAGACATGCCACCGTAGGTAATGAAGCCTTCATGCACTATGGCCAACTGATTGGCTTTCAGGAACACGTCGTGATTGCGTGTTACAAACAGTCCTCCCATATTAACTAAACCGTCTTTTTTACTGCTCATGGTTGCGGTTTCACAATAGCTGAATATTTCACGCGTAATTTCTTTGATGGACTTGTTTTCATAACCGGGTTCGCGTTGTTTGATAAACCAAGCATTTTCAGCTAAACGCGCGGAATCAATGACAACAGGGATGTTATATTTTCCCGCGAGCTCACTTACCTGCCTGATATTCTCTAATGATACCGGCTGACCGCCGTTATTATTACATGTTATGGTAATAATAACAACGCAGATGTTCTCCGGTCCTTTATCTTTTATCAGTTGATTCATTTTCTCTATATCAATATTACCTTTAAAGGGATGGTATTCTGATGAAGCATCCTGACCTTCTTCTATAGCAAAGTCAACAGGAATTGCTCCTAGGATTTCCGCATTGCCGCGAAAGGTGTCAAAATGCATGTTCCCTATGGCATATGTGCCGGGACGACAATATATCTGGGACATAATGTAATCCGCAGCCCTTCCTTGGTGGGTAGGCTGCAGATAAGGCATACCGAATACATCTTTTACAGATTCTTCTAACCTGTAGAAGCTTGAGGAACCTGCATATGATTCATCCCCATGAAACATGGCAGCCCACTGATTTTGACTCATTGCGCATGTACCACTGTCTGTAATGCAATCTATGTATACCTGTTCCGCCTTTAATCTGAAGGAATTGTACTGAGCTTCTTTTAACCATTTCTGTCTTTGCTCTTTGGTTGATTTCCTGATTGGCTCTACGACTTTAATTCGAAAAGGCTCTGCCGTCATGTATTTCACTTTTCTTCCTCCTATAATAGTAGAGTTTCAGCTATGTCAATACTACCTTGTAATAAGAATTTATCACACTTTAAAAAAAATGTCAATCCGATAAAAAAGTAATATAATAGATTTTGCAGGGATAGTTTCCTCTTTGTGTACTTCGCCTTACTCAAGTTACCCATTGGCTTTTATTCGGCAAAAAAAACCGGGGTCAGGTTTTTGTGTCAGGTTTTTGTTGACAACTACTGCTTCGACATGATAATATCGGGACAATCAGAATAATGGGTTGCGATGATTAGGGCTAGTAAGCGTATCACTACCGGCAAAGCGAGTCAGGGACAGTGTAAGCCTGACGCCTGGAAGCACGACTGAATGGGCCTGGGAGCAGTGGACCGGAAAGAACTTTGAGTCAAGTAGGGTCTACCGGGTTCCTCCCGATACAGGGGCAGGGTATAAGGAGATTAATCCTCCCGTACCTGGAGAGAGAGTCAGGCGAGTATTGTCTCATCGTGTATGAAGGCGCTCGTTCGGGCTAATTGGGGTGGCACCGCGGTAAGTAACCCGTCCTCACAGCAGGGCGGGTTTTTTTTGTACCCTTTTTCCGGGAGTGTCTTGCTTAGTGAGATTGAGGCGAGATGGCCATGTTCCTATTCCGAGCGGGGAGGATATCGAAAACGACAAAGAAGCGAGGAGGCAGAGGAGAAATGAAGAGAAGGTTTAGGCTTCGGTTTGGTGAGCTGAATCCGGTCAAGTTCGTATCTGTGGTGGCCCTTATTTTATGCATCGAAACCGGTTTTGCGTACGGAAAGGAGCTTCCGCCTGTTAAGATTGGCGCTGCAGGACCGTTTACAGGGGACTTATCCAAGATAGGGTTGGATGCGCTAAACGCCATTCAGATGGCAGTGGAAGAGGCAAATGCCGAAGGTGGGATTAACGGACGGAAGATTGAAGTTGCGATCGGTGACGATATGGGCGACCCTTCCAAGGGAGTGTTGGTAGCGGAGAAGTTCGCCATGGATAAAAACGTTCTTGGCGTCGTCGGCCCAATGAACAGTGCAACTGCCAGCGCTGCTCTTCCTGCATATGATCGAGCAGGCCTTGTGATAATCAGTCAATCTGCCACGAATCCCGACCTTAGCGAACGAGGTTACCGTGTTATGCACAGGATATGTCCGAGGGATGATGCTCAAGGCCCTGCAGCTGCCAGGTTTATTGCCGAGGAAATCAAGGCGAAGAACGTCTACATTATCGACGACAAAGGCACTTACGGCCAGGGACTGGCTGACCAGGTAGCAGCTGCTTTGAACCAAATAGGGGTAAAAGTGACCCGTGGGCAGATTACCTTAGAAGATCGGGACTTTTCACCTATTCTGACTCGGGTCAAAGCAACTCAACCTGATCTCGTCTATCTTGGACTCTCAAATCCAGCTCAAGCCGCAGGTCTTATGAAACAGGCAGTAGGGCTGGGGCTGTCAACAAAGTTCATGGGCGGAGACTGCATGAAGGAAAGAGATCAGCTTGTTGCCGGTGCAGGAGGTGCAGCTGAAGGAATGTATATTACTGCAATTGGACGCGATATTGCTGAAGTCCCTGCTGCTCGTGAATTCATTAAGAAGTTCGAAGGTAAATACGGCGCAATGAGCGTATTCTCCGGACAGAGCTACGAGGCTACGAAGATCCTGATTGAGGCATTACGAACGGCTGCAGGCGACAATCCGGCAGGACTTACCAGGGCCAAGGTGCTGGATGCCGTCGACAATATACGCGACTACAAGGGAATAATGGGTTTCCCTATAAGTTTTGACGGGAAAGGCGATGTAGTAGGCGCCAGCATCTATGTATACCAGGTGGAAAACGGCGATTTCCGAGAGGTCAAAGAGTACCCTGCGGAGGTCCGCTAAATGGAACAGATTCTTGCTCAGTTCCCCCAGCAGGTAATAAACGGTCTTACACTGGGCAGCGTATATGCCCTCCTTGCGCTGGGGTACTCCATGGTCTACGGGATCCTGAGGATGCTCAATTTTGCCCATGGTGACGTTTTTATGGTCGGGTCGTTGATTGGATGGGGAGTCCTACAGTTATTCATCAAGGAAGGGCCTGCTATGGCAAGATCCGGATTGGTGCTGGTATCCATGGTATGTGGCGCAGTGATTGTCACATCAGCGCTGGGAGGTGCAATTGAGCGATTCGCCTACCGTCCCATTCAAAAGGGATCAAGGCTTACGACCCTCATCTCAGCGCTGGGAGCGTCTATAATCCTTGAGAACGTGGCTATGCTTCTGACGCAAGGGCGCGCGAAAGCTTATCAGACTGAACTTATCATCTCGTCTGATTGGACAATTAGCGCGCTCGGCGCTACCGTATCTGCGACGCGTCTTATCATAATCTGTGTGTCAATTATGTTGATGCTGGTTATGGACTATGCGGTAACCCACACAATGCTGGGCAAGGCAATGCGAGCCACGAGCCAGGACAGGGAAGCTGCGGAGTACATGGGGATCAGGACTCAACAAGTGATCTCGGCTGCTTTTATTATCGGGTCAGGTTTGGCTGGGATTGCAGGTGTCATGATTGGGCTTTACTACACACAGGTGGATTTCATGATAGGTTTTTCCGCAGGCATGAAGGCTTTTACCGCTGCGGTCCTGGGAGGCATCGGAAATATCCGCGGTGCTATGGCAGGCGGGCTTGTTCTTGGACTTGCGGAGAGCCTTGGGGTTTTGTTTTTGGCTCCGGTGTATAAAGACGTCATCGTTTTTTCGGTACTCATTGCGGTCCTGATACTGAAACCCCAGGGAATCCTGGGAAAACCCGTGGATGAGAAGGTATAGACAGGGGGCGGAGAGGCTATGAATCGTCATTTGAGGTTTTCAATTCAGCCGTGGATGATATATATAGGATATGCGATTTTGGCGTTTCTCCCCCTCATCTTAGGGAACTTCTACTACATGAGACTGGGCGGGTCGGTCGCGCTCTATCTTATACTTGCCCTGGGCTTAAATATTGTAGCCGGTGAGGCGGGCCTGCTTGACCTTGGATACGCTGCGTTCTATGGGATCGGGGCATATACATATGCACTGCTTGCATCGCCTCAATTCGGGCTTCATTTGTCTTTCCTACCTGCAGCAGCCTGCGGAATATCTGCATCGGCTCTGGCCGCCCTCTTGGTGAGCATTCCTACGCTTCACTTGAAAGGCGATTACCTTGCAATGGTGACATTAGGCTTCGGGCAGATTATCCGAATACTCTTGAATAACCTGGACCGTCCAATCAACATCACCAACGGACCTAATGGGATAGTAGCTATCGACGCGCCAAGGATCCTTGGAATAAGCTTTGATTCGCTCAAGATGTCATATGTTCTCATATGGGTAATTGCAGTGGCTGTAGTTGTGATTGTCAGTCGGGTAGTTCGCTCAAGTGTCGGACGCGCTTGGTCCGCTATCCGGGAAGATCAGGTGGCTGCAGCGTGTATGGGTGTTGATGCGGCCAGGTACCGTGTGGCTGCGTTTGTGTGGGGAGCCGCCCTTGCAGGGCTTGCCGGCGCCTTATTTGCATCCTGGCAAAGGGCGGTGTTTCCTCAGAATTTCACAATGCAGGAAACCATCACAGTCTATTGTATGGTGGTGCTAGGTGGCCTAAGGAGCTTACCCGGTATTATGCTGGGTGTCCTGGTTTTGGTCATCATTCCTGAAATCCTGCGTGCCTACAGTGTTTACCGTATGTTGATATACGGGGTTGCATTAGTGCTTCTTGCGATATACAGGCCTGAAGGGCTTATTCCGCAAAGTGCAAACGCTGTTACAGCGTCTGTTAAAAGCATGTTGACGAGACCGGGTGTAGCGCGAAAGCCAAGGACATTCATGGACTGCGGAGCCCGAGTGGGATCCGAAAGCTGTTTGCGAGACTTGTGTGATCCGGATCATATCTCCACCGGAACCCGGCAGGTCATCGAGATTAAGGATGTCACATGCCGCTTCGACGGACTGACTGCCTTGTCAGAGGTAAGTTTCAGTGTCAAGGCGGGTGAGGTGGTAGGCATAATCGGTCCGAACGGAGCAGGGAAGACTACCTTGTTCAATCTTCTTACCGGTGTAGTGAATCCCACTTCAGGTCGGATTGCAGTCTTAGGTAATGATGTCACCCACATACAGCCGCACAGAATTGCTGAGTTAGGTGTTGTCAGGACATTCCAAAACATCAGGCTTTTTGAAAACCAAAGCGTTCTGGAAAACGTCCTTGTCGGATGCCACCTGCGTCTTAAAGGAGACGTGTATGGTGCGGTGTTTGACACGAAAGAGTACCGTAAGCGTCATGCTGCCCAGGTGGATGAGGCACGGGCAGCCTTGGAGTTTTTCGGTAAGGATCTGGCTTCTCGTGAGGCTGAACCTGCCAAGGATCTTTCTTATCCTGAGAGGCGCAGAGTGGAGCTTGCCAGGGGTCTTGCTTTGGCCCCTCAGATCCTGCTCCTGGATGAACCGACAGCCGGGATGACCCCTGACGAAGCGGAGGAAGTTGTCCATGGAATTTGCGTTCTCAAGGAGCACGGATATACAGTCCTTGTCATAGAGCACAGGATGGATGTAATCGCCGGGGCGTGTGACAGGGTAATCGTTCTGGATCACGGCGAGAAGATCGCAGAAGGGACTCCCGAGGAAGTGGTGGCAAACCCTGAAGTAATACACGCCTATCTAGGGAGCAGAGGCGGGCGGGATACCGCGAAAGATGAATCGGGACACTGCACGGACGACGTTTCTAAGGACGACCATGGGGATGCCCGGGCAGATGATGAACACCTAAGTCTATGTGACATGTGCCCGAATATCGACAGTGGGCGTATGGCCGCACATGAGAGCTTGTGTCAGACTGCTCGACCGATCCTTGAACTCAGAGACGTTCATTCATCATACGGTCCAGTGAAGGTACTCCAAGGAATAGACGCCCGGATAAACAAAGGTGAGCTTGTGGTTTTCTTAGGGAGCAACGCGTCAGGGAAGACGACGATGCTAAAGACTATCCTTGGAAGGGTTCCTGCGACTTCCGGCGAGATACTGTTTATGGGCGAAAGGATAGACGACATGCCTACTTCAGAAATTGCAAGGGCAGGCATTGGAATCGTTCCTGAGGGGAGAAGGATTTTTCCTCAGCTTACAGTGCTGGAAAACCTGGAGCTCGGAGGGTACGTGCTAAAAGGCCGTCACCAGGTGGCGGAAGGCATTGACAGAGCGTTGGAGTTATTTCCGCGGCTTGGTGAAAGGCTCAACCAGCTTGCAGGTACGCTGTCCGGTGGGGAACAGCAGATGCTGGCGATATCCCGGGCGTTAATCGCAGATCCCAAACTTATCCTCATGGATGAGCCGTCTATGGGACTTGCGCCTGTCCTGGTTGATAGGGTCATGGAGGCAATTTCCGCTATCAACCGGAGAGGGATGACAGTGCTCCTTGTGGAGCAGAACGCGCAAGCTGCTCTTGCTATAGCTGACCGGGTATATATCCTTCGTTCAGGACGTGTTGTAGCATCAGGCGCGGCATCAGACTTCACAGAAGGCGACACGGTGACCAAAGCATACCTGTCATAATTGACGCTCTTATCCTTTCTTTCCATATGCTCAAGCAACATGCCGAAGAAGAGCTAAAACCATTTATATATGGCTCCTGGCAGCAAAAACAAGAGATTCTGGGCTATGTCCGTGAATATAGAAAAGGATGTCAATCAACAAGGGTTGTTTTTTTCAGTTAACACCTATAGAATGTAGATAACATCGGTATGTCGACCGTAGCAGGATAGCTATGGCAATCGTACTGCGGAAGACAACAGCAGCGTCGTAAAGTTAATAAGATCCGGACTCGCTGACCTGAGGGAGAAGGCGGAGTTTCTGCGTAGACGTAGAGGTATGGCTACTCTTGAGGCATAAGTCTCACCTGCCGAACCTTGAGGGCAAAGCCGGATTGCAAATAGTATCAGCTGTCCCTGAGTGAAGGGGTTACCTGAACGCAAGGGGAGGCGAGCTTTTATTTTGGAGGATGTCTGAAAGCCCGTCTCCTGTGCATATGGGAGGCGGGCTTTTGAGATCAAAGACAGAAACGAGAGAAACCAAACTCGATGCTTGTGATATTACCCGCATGCTAGAGGCATGTCCCGGAGACGAGACAGAGTCACTGTTTGCTTTTGCGGATCGAACCCGTAAACACTTCGTGGGCGATTCCGTCCATATTCGGGGGATCATTGAGTTTTCCAACTACTGCACCCGAAACTGCATGTATTGCGGTCTGAGGCGCGATAATCGTAACCTTTTAAGATACAGGATGACTCCGGATGAAATAGTGGCTGCAGCGAAAAACGGGATTCTGAGTGGATATCGTACGATAGTCCTTCAATCAGGTGAAGATCCGTACTACAGCGCGTCAGATATCGCCCGAATTACAGAGGGAATCAAGTCTTGCGGGGATGTGGCAGTGACCTTGTCCATTGGTGAAAGGACACTCAGTGAATATGCGACCATGAGGTCAGCCGGAGCAGACAGATTCTTATTGAAGCATGAGACTGCAGATGCTGAACTCTATCTGAGACTTCATCCGGGAGCGTCCCTTGAGACGAGACTGGAATGCCTCCAAAACCTCAAAAGCCTCGGATTCCAAGTGGGCTCAGGGTTTATTGTGGGCCTGCCGGGCCAAGACATCTCCACTGTTGCAGAGGACATAACCCTCCTTAAGCTGCTTGATTGCGATATGGCAGGAATCGGGCCGTTTATTCCGCATCCTGATACGCCTTTGGCATTACATCCTCCAGGGGACGTTATGATGACCCTTAAAGCCCTGGCAGTTACCAGGCTTATTTTACCGTATGCCAATTTGCCTGTCACAACCGCCCTCTCTACCCTACGCAATGACGGAAGACACCTGGCTTTATCCTGCGGCGGAAATGTAATAATGCCCAACATAACCCCGGCGAAATACAGAGAGCTCTATGAGATCTATCCTGACAGCGCGTCACTTAGAGATCCCGAGGACGGTGGTATCAGGGAAATTGCTGTAATGCTGGAAGCTATGGGACGGAAGATGTCAACGACAAGAGGAGACAGCTTCCGAAGAGAAACAGGAACACGCGGGGCCCCCAGCAGTTAACCGGGACAATTATAAAAAAATGAGGTGAAAGCGTAATGGCTCAACCGAAGACTCAGACAGAAAAGTGTGATTTTATACCGGATGCTACCATTATGAGAATCCTAAGTGACACGAAGGAGCCTGATTCCCAAAATATCCGTGATATAGTTGACAAGGCGAAAGAGGCTAAAGGCTTATCTCCCTACGAAGTCGGGAAGCTCCTTAATGTCCGAAGCGACAATAATCTCGAGATGCTGTATGATGCTGCCCGTGAAGTGAAAGAGAAGATATACGGGAAGCGTATTGTCCTCTTTGCGCCCCTTTACTTCTCCAGTTTCTGTGTGAATAACTGTGTATACTGTGGTTACAGGCGAGACAACAAGTTCCCCAGGCAAAAGCTCTCCCTCGAGGAAGTGACGGAAGAGGTTAAGGTCTTGGAATCCATGGGCCATAAAAGGCTGGCGCTGGAGTGCGGCGAAGACCCTGTGAACTGTCCTATTGAATATGTTGAGGAAGTCATACAAGCAGTGTATGACACAAAGCTTGCGAGAGGAAGCATAAGACGGGTAAACGTTAACATCGCAGCTACAACCGTGGAAGACTACAGGCGGCTGAAAGCTGCGAATATCGGGACGTACGTCCTTTTCCAGGAAACATATCACAGACCTACCTATGAAGCGATGCACCCGTATGGGCCGAAATCCAGCTATGACTGGCATCTTGGCGCGATGGACAGGGCAATGGAAGCAGGCATCGATGATGTGGGAATCGGTGCGCTTCTTGGGCTCTACGACTATCGATACGAGGTCTTAGGCCTTATCTATCATGCCCTTCACCTTGAAGAGAAGTTCGGCGTAGGACCGCATACGATTTCCGTGCCCAGGCTGCGACCTGCCCGTGGCGTTACCCTTGAGACCTTCCCATATCTTATGGAGGATAGGGATTTCATGAAGATAGTCGCTATCTTGCGCCTGGCAGTGCCCTACACGGGAATTATCCTTTCCACACGAGAGCGTCCGGGGTTCAGGGATGAAGTCATTAAGGTCGGGGTATCCCAGATCAGTGCAGGTTCACGGACAGGTGTAGGGGCTTATCGTCATGAGTGTCGTAGAGACGGTTGCAGCAACACCCATATCCAGGTATCAGGTGGCACTGTTCCCCGGGCTGAGAGCGGTGCCAAGGCACATGCCGGAGGGGCGGACAACGAAGATGAGATTCCCCAATTTGCTGTTGATGATAACAGAACTCCGGACGAGATTATAGCAGGTCTTGCGAAGTCCGGATATATCCCGAGTTACTGCACAGCGTGTTACAGGCAAGGCCGCACAGGTGACAGATTCATGGAGTTCGCCAAGACAGGAGAGATCCAGGACCTCTGCCAGCCCAATGCGATCCTGACATTTAAGGAATACCTGATAGACTATGCGTCTCCTGATACGAGAAGGGTAGGGGAGGAAGCTATCAGAGCACACCTTAGAATGATCCCTTCTGAAAAGGTCAGGAGGGAGACAGAGAAGCGCCTTGCCAGACTGGAGCAAGGCGAGCGGGACTTATACTTTTAGGGTTACTCATATCCTTTGGGAGGAGGACTTAAATGCAAAAAACGCCGAGAAGCGCAAGGCTTCAAATTGCAATCCTCGGGAGACGGAACGCGGGAAAGTCAAGCCTGATAAACGCCTTCACAAACCAGAACACAGCCCTTGTTTCCGATGTCCCGGGGACCACTGCTGATCCTGTATACAAAGCTATGGAGATCTCTCCGATAGGACCTGTGACACTAATCGATACTGCAGGTATAGACGACATAGGAGACTTAGGCATGCTCAGGGCGGATAAGACCTGGGATGTCCTGGAAAAGGCGGATCTTGCGGTGCTGGTCATAGATGCGACCTCCGGAATTGGTGTACCTGAGCGCTCTGTTATGGAGAGGCTCAGTGTGCCTGTGGTCGTAGTGGCAAACAAGACGGATCTTGAGCCTTTGGCCGCTGTTAAGGAGTGGGAAGAAGAGCTGGGCCAAGAGATTACAAAGGTGAGCTCGCTGACGGGAGAAGGTATAGACGAAGTCAAAGAGCGGATTATCGCTTGTGCGCCTACTGACTCCGAAGGCCCGTCTTTAACCGGGGACCTGGTCTCTCCGGGGGATATTGTAATCCTTGTGACACCTTTAGATATTGAGGCGCCAAAAGGACGGCTGATTCTACCGCAGGTTCAGACCATTCGCGATCTTCTTGATAATAACGCCCGTGTCATAGTGGTGAAAGAAGACGCTGTAGAAAGATCCATTAATGATCTGAAAGTCCTCCCTAGCCTTGTAATAACTGATTCGCAGGTATTCGGAGCTGTGTCAAACCAGGTGCCTCCTGACGTCATGCTTACATCTTTCTCAATTCTCTTCGCAAGACACAAAGGAGACCTTTCTGCTCTTGCTGCAGGCGCTCGTCATGTATCCAATCTGAAGCCCGGTGCAAGAGTCCTTATTGCTGAAGCCTGCACTCACCACCCTGTCGGGGATGACATCGGACGCGTAAAGATCCCCGGGTGGCTTGAGAAGCATGTCGGAGGCAAGCTGGATTTCACGTTTACATCAGGGACCGGATTCCCTCCTAACCTTTGCGACTTCGATCTTGTCGTGCATTGCGGAGGGTGTATGGTGACGAGAAGGGAGATGCTTCAGCGCATCGCCCGGGTAAGACAGGCAGGTGTCCCCATTGTAAACTACGGAGTGCTGATAGCCTACTTACACGGGATTATGGAACGGGCTCTCAAAGGCTTCAAGGAGGCGGGCATATCTTAACACACCGGAACGCAAGATATTCCAGGGGTGTGTTTGAATTGTCTCTGAGAATCCGCGTTCTGGAAGTCGTAAGGCCTTCTTTGGGGGGTATGAAAAAGCATGTCCGGGGTCTTGTCAAAGGCCTTGATAAGGATAGGTTCGAAGTTTTCCTTGCCGCTCCTAAGGATGAGGTTTTCAATCAATGGGGGGATCTGGAAGGCGTAGAACACATACCGCTTGAGATTTCAGGCCGAAGGGCGGCTCCAAGCGACATGATTGCCTGTTTAAAACTGAGAAAGCTCATAAAGACAGTTCGGCCTGACATTTGTCATTTCCATGGATTCAAGGCGGCAGCAATAGGACGTTTAGCTGTCGCTTTGTGTTCTCTTAGCGCCCCCCTTGAGCTCCGGTGGCACCGTGAGACATCTACCGCCGGGAGATGGGCATCTAATCCGCAGGTTGTTTATACAGTCCATAACTCCGTATTATCCCGTTTGGACACGAGAGGAAAGTTCTGCCTTTACACGGAACACGCCTTATCAAGGTTCACGGATCGCATAATCGCTGTATCTAAAGGTATTTATCAAGAATACGCATGCCTTCCCCGCGTCGGTCCGGAGAAAATAAGACATATTCCAAACGGCATAGATCTTGAGCAGTTCCGTCCGACAGCACGTTTCATGAATCAAGGGCGCGAACAGTCAAAGAAAGCTATTGGTTGCATATCAGAGATTCCTGTGGTGGGCCTTGTATCAAGACTGATTCCTGATAAAGGGATAAAGACGTTCCTTGTGGCCATAGCGGCGCTTAGGCGAATGGGTTTTGAGCCCCAAGTGCTCATCGCAGGGGATGGGCCGTCCGGATCCGAGCTGAAAGCCTTTGCCGGGGAGCTGGGGATTGCCGACCAAGTACGTTTCCTAGGGTTCATAGACGATATGGTGTCCTTCTATGAAGCACTGGATGTGTTTGTGCTGTCCAGCTTCTCCGAAGGAATGCCTCTTGCAGTTATTGAGGCTATGGCAATTGGGGTGCCGGTAGTCGCTACGAAGACCGGAGGGGTGGCAGAGATAGTCGCTATAGGGGACGGGGGAGCGGAAGATGTGGTCATCCCGGCTGCAAGCAGGCTCGTTGCACCGGGTGACCCGGAGGCTATGGCTGCTTGCATCCGAGATGTCTTGCTTTATCCTGAAGAGTCCCGGAGCTTTGCAGACAGAGCGAGACTTTACATCAATGAGAATTTCTCCCTTGAAGAAATGGTAAGAAAGACTGAAAGGGTTTACGAGGAGGTCCTCACTTGCCCGGGTCGGGAGGATCCTCAACAGTGAAAAGGCGTACCAGGTCTATATGTCGGGCTGTCTTAATTATTCTCATCATCGTTTTAGGACTAGGCAGCTTGTCCGTGCGGGATGTGACATATCCTAAGGTGAGACGAGGCGAAGGCCCTCCTGCCTCTTTAGTCATCATGGTAGTCATAGATTCCTTGTCCATTGAAGACATCAATTATAATACCATGCCAAACCTCGCCGGTTTGACGGAGACAGGCGCAATCGGGCTCATGAACGGACGGACAGCCAAAACCCAACAGCCGGAGCATGCGTACATCACAATCGGTGCAGGGACACGGGCCCAAGGCCCGATGGAAGCGGGCTATGCAGTAAATTCTCTTGAGCCTTTTGAAGGCGCGAAGGGATTTGAAGTTTATATACGGAATACCGGTGAACCTGCGCCTTCCGCCGAAAGCGTTGTGCATCCTTACATAGCTGCCATTATCCGTGCAAATAAGGATCTTGCTTATGAAATCGTACCAGGCGCTCTTGGTGAAGCCTTGCATAGGGCAGGGAAGAGGACAGTGGTCTTCGGGAATTCTGACGCCTTAGACAAACCTTGCAGGTATGCGGTTTCAATCGTCATGGACAGACACGGTGTTGTGGACATGGGCGATGTCGGACATTCCATGACTTCTGAAAGGCCTGATTTCCCGGGGGGCATAGTGTCAGATGTCAGACGTTTGTCTGAGGCAGTCAGGGATGCTCGAGACCTCAAGGCTGACTTCATCGTAGTTGAATCAGGGGACACCGCCAGGGTTGAAAGGCTTTGGCTTTCCGGGACTATTACGAAGGAAGCGTACTCCCGTGCAAGGCAGGAGGCACTGGCATCAGCAGACGCGCTTATTGCAGGCATCCTTGAATCTGTCAGCCTTAAGGATTCAGTCCTTATGGTGGTTGTCCCGACACCTGGCCAGGATGCGTCTTTTGCAGGACATCTTCTTACACCTTTGGTGATAGCGGGGAAGGGATTTTCCGGAGGCGTACTGACCTCTCAAGCGACCAGGAGGCGGGGGCTGGTAACCAATACGGACGTTGCTGCCACAGTATTGAAGAGTCTTGGTGTGGCTAAACCTCCGTGGATTTTAGGATCCGATATGACAAGTGTCCCAGACCCTTGTCCAATTCAAAGTCTTACCAGGCTCCTTCAGAGGACAGTCTATGTTTCAGGCCTCCGCGCGCGTCATCTGAAGACATATGTATCCCTTCTGATAATTGTCGTTTTAGGGCTCCCCGTTCTTATTGTTGTAGGGACAAACACCGACTGCGGAAGAAGGATAAAGCGTGAGGGAAAAAGAGGCTTGGCCGGCGAAAGATGGAATAGCGTCGTCAGTGCTGTCATCTTGGCTCTTGGGGCCATGCCCCTTGTATGGCTAATCATGCCGCTCCTGACCTTTGCCGGGCAATTTGCTTCGTCCGCTTTGTGCCTCCTGTTGGGAATGCCTCTTTCAGGGGCTGGTACCGCTGCACCTGCTGTCGCGGGGACTCGTATGTTTAACCCGATCTCTTCCGGCATCGTCACAATCGCTGTTGCAATCGGCATATCGCTACTTTTGAAGGCCGGGTTCGGGACCTTGGAAGGCAGGTTTGCAGCCATGTGCCTTGTAACCGGCTTCGGGGTTATCGTGGACCTACTGGCCGGGGCAGGCCTTATGAAACACTCGATCTTAGGCTATGACCCTATCGGTGGCGCAAGATTCTATGGCATCGGGAATGAATACATGGGCGTCTTGGTAGGTTCTTTGATTGTAGGATGCGGACTCCTATTTGACTGTATGGGCACGCAGGCTCAAATTCAGGAAGGCAGACCGGCCAGGCGAACACTTGCATGGATTATCTTCTTCATTTTCGCATCAGGCGTAAGCGTCCTTGCCCTGCCTGCCATAGGTGCAAATCTGGGTGGCACGTGCACTGCGATTTCAGGGTTTGTCATCGCTTATGCCTTGTTTGCCCGAAAGCCGGTCACATGGGTTCAGGTTGTAAGTTCAGTCTGTCTTGGGATTTTGCTTATCATGGCAATCGCTTTTATTGACGCCGGACTGATAGGCGGGCCTTTGTCCCATTGGGGGAAGACTCTTCTTTGGGTACGTGAAAGCGGAATTCAAGTTCTTTTAGATGCCGTCCGGCGCAAAGCCTCCATGAATCTTAAACTTGTCCGTTATACCATATGGACAAAGGCGTTCCTCGTATTTGTCGGCGCTCTTCTTTTTATCAGGATCCGTCCTCTTGGACTTGCAGAGAAAATACTCACACGCTGTCCGGGCTTTAGAGCAGCCTTGTCCGCATGCCTTGTAGCAGGCGGGGTTTCCCTCATCACAAATGATTCCGGAATCGTATCAGCTGCGTTGATAACCATGTATCCTGCATTAACCCTCTTAGGAATTGCTTGGCAAGAAGCCATGTGACTGTCCTATGTCTTCCGTTAGTGCTAGAATAAAGATGACTTGTAAAGATGCACCATAACTATACAGTTTCATTTACATGATACAAGGAGTGAAAGTCCTTGATTCGATGTCTCCACTTGGCAGACTTGCATCTCGGTTGGTCTCCCGGAGACCGGGATTTCCCTTCGGATAAAGCCGGAATCCGCCGAAAAGAGCGGGATTTTGTGTTTGAGACTCTGGTCAATTGGGCGATTGATCCCGGGAACCGTATAGATCTCGTGATAATCGCAGGAGACTTGTTCGAGACCCATACCCCGGATCCTGCTTTGGCGGAGTATGTCCTCAGCCTGCTGAGACGCTTGGAAGACGCAGGAATACGGATAATTACCGTCCCAGGGAACCATGACGAGATTACATATCATAATTCTGTGTACAGAGAATACGGCGGTGAGGGGAAATGGCCCGGGGTTTTGGTTCGAAACCCCATGCCTGAGCTGGTATGCCACTTCCGCATCAAGGGTGTTCCCGTTTTCATATACTCTCTGGCGTATACAGGGGGCTTGACTGACGTCACCCGGATTACGAGTTTCCCCAGGCAGGATCAGCCGGGCTTGCATATAGGTGTATTCCACGGTTCTTTGGATTGGGACGGAATATCAGATCGGAGTCTGCCCTTACAGTCACAAATATTGCAGGGTGCAGGATATGACTATGTGGCATTGGGCCATATCCATAAATACCGCGAGATGAGGATGGGAAAAGGACTTCTGGTCTACCCAGGGTTAATAGACTCTAAAGGGTTCAGCGACTTAGGCTGTGGACGCATGACGGTAGCCCGGTTTGAGCCGCAGGGTGACCTTCAAGGCGGCTCAGGCTTTAAGACAAGTCTGGAGCATGTAGACATTCCTGTCAGGGAGCATGTTGTCCTCAGTGTGGACATATCAGCAAAAGAGAGTCCGGAGGAGATAGCGTCTGAGTGCAAAATGCGGGCTCGGCCTGATGCAATGGCAAGAATTGTCCTAAGCGGCGTGCCGTCCTTTAACGTAGATCCGGAGCGCCTGAGGGCATCCCTCATGGAGCACTTCTTTTGGGTTGAGATTGAAGATGAAAGCAGTTTCCTGGAATCCGACGATATTATGAGATTTGCCGAGGAGCCCACAATCCGCGGATGCTTTGTGAGAAGACTATTGGATAGGTTGGAAGACTCAACCTCCGAACGGGAAAAGGAAGTATTGAGACTTGCCTTACGGAAAGGCTTGGCAGCGTTTGAAGAGAGGTGAGGGAAGCGGCAACGGTTCTGTTTAGGACGCTTAAGCTTTCAGGCTTCGGGCCTTATCGGGATACAGTCACCTGTGAGATGACTTCAGGGATTAATACGCTGATTGCCAGGAACGAGACAGGCAAGTCATCACTTGTGGCAGGACTCGTCGCCACAATCTTCGGGCTTCCCGGAAAGAGCGACCCTCAAGAGTTCGGACGGGTACGGTTTAAGAACTGGTACAGCCCTCTTCGTTTTGAGGGGGAGCTGGAATTTGAAGCGGACGGTCTCAGATATGTCATCCGGCGGGATTTTGAGAGCCACAAGATATCCCTTTCCGTATTTGAAAACGGGATATGGAAGAGCCTTGTATCCGGTGAGCACAACCCTAATGCGATAAAGCGAAATGCGGAATATGAAGGTTGGCTGAAAAAGCTCTTCGGGATAATGTCCAGGGAGCTCTTTGAGGCGACTTTCTGCGTGACCCAGCCTCTTCCTGAGACCACCAAGAGGGACGGAGAGGGGCAAAGGGAACTGGATAAAGACGTGCAGCAGCTGTTATCAGGCACAGGGATTGCTTTTGCCAAGGCGCAAGATATACTGCTTTGTGATTTGAAGAAGCAGACGAAGTTTACCCGGCAAAGAGGGCTTACCTCTCGCGACCAGAGAACAGACGGAGAACTGGAGGCTATAGAGGCAGGAATCACTGACCTTGAAGCCGGTCTCAAAGAGGCAAAAGGGGTCGCTGATTCCCTTGAAGCAGTGAGGGGCAGGTTAAACTCACTCACATGCGAACTGGACGCAAAATCCAAGGAACTAAAGGGCAAACAAAAGACTCAGGATTCTTTAACTGAATGGAGGAGGCTGAAATCCGAATACGACCAAGCTGCACTTGACCTGAATCGCATAGAGAAGGCATTGGAAGATGCAGAGTCTCGCAGTAAGGAGATTATCAAAGAAGCTAACGAGCTAAAGAGGCTGTATCCTGAGATTGACAACCCTCCCAAGACTCTTAACGATGAATTGGACGGTCTTGTTTCTCTCAAACAGGAGCTTTCCGTAATAGGTGATACTATGAGAGGCATCAAGTCACAGCTTGATGCGAACGAAGCTAAGAAAAAAGAGTATGAAGAGGCCGTCTCATCCTTTAGAAACTGGGGAAAACTCGGCAAAGCTCCTGCAGCTGAAGTGAGAGCGAGACAACGGACAGCTGCCGGCTTGATGGAGGGCTGGAAGGCATTCAAGGCTGACCTGGGAGAACAGGCGGAGTGTGAAGAAATTCTCCGAGGCGAACTGGCTTTGATAGATAATGCCAAAGAAGAAGAACGGAAGGCCTTTGCCTCTTACGAAGTGAACCTTGCCAGGCTGGAGCGGGAAGTGGCTGAGGCCAAGCGAAACCTGGAAGACGTGGAGGCATTGTTCCAAGAGTTCGAGGCAAGCTCTCTGGAATACAGGGAAAACTATAAAGATATAGCGTATCTTCCACCTGATGCCTCAAGCATCCTTGTGAAGAAGCTTCAACTAATGCGTGCCGGAGACTTATTGACGCGAAAATCTGAGGAAATCAAGCAAAAGCTCGCTCCTCCTGTTTGGGCACGTATTGTAGGTTCAGTCATATTTGCATTGCTCGGTTGGGGGATTAGCGGGTCAGCAATAAGAACCCCCATGGCGCCAGCCTTGGGAGCTGCCGGCGGCAGTTTGGGCATTTGGATTCCCATGGTGATTGCGGCTTTTCTAGGCTGTCTGGGATGGTTTGCCGTGGTGCCTATATGGGTCTTAACACATGCAGATCTTAAGAATGAAGAGGCTGAACTTGCTGCGGGTTTAGCCGGGTGTAAGGCAGAAACAGAAGAGATTGACGTATTCTTAGGAGATGTTTTGGAGTCCTCAGATGAAGTTGAGCTGGGGCGGCTTCTGGAGAGATTAAGCAGACGAGATCATGATAGGGAAGCACTTGATGATAGAAAAAAGAGGCTTCCGGAAGAAGAGGAAAGGCAAGCTGCGGAAGATGAGTTTTCTCGGATACAAAACGAATATGAGACATTTCTGGAACGGACCGCGATATTTGCCCGAAAGTTCCATGATGTCAGCGCTGCCTATGCCAAGTGGAATGATGTGAAAGACAGAAAGGATAAGGCTTCTGAGCGGGCATCTGAGTTCGCCAAGCGGCATTTTGGGTGTGAACCCGGAGCAGCATCTCTATGCGTTATATCTTCGCCTGACGTGTCCCGCGAATGGCAGGAGATCGCTGACTTTGTGAAGATTGCAATGTACGGTGACTGCACCGCCAATGTCGGGGAGCTCATTGAGTTCCTTGAAAGCTGTGATGATGCCTGGTGGGCAAGTGTTCAAGGTGAGGTTGAGAGATATGAAGAGCTCCGGAGGGCCGAAGAGAATCTTGAAGCTGTCATGACGGAACAAAAAAAGAGGTTGATAAGTCAGGAGCCAGAGCGAAAACAGGTGGAAACTCGCTATAACGAAGCTAAAATGCAGCTTACATCCATATTGGATGCAGCAGGAGGAGATCCTGAACTTGCCAGAAAAAGATGGTCAGACTTCCGAGAGAGAAAGATCTCTTTGGAAAATAAAGAAGAGCTTCTTAAGAAAATCTTCGATGACCATAAAATTACATCCGTGGAGGAATTGAGTCTTCAAGTAACGAAATGCCGGACAAGAGCGTTTGGCGCAGAGAACAGGTGGCAGGAGCTGATTCATAAGAATCCCGGTCTTCCCGGAATGCAAGTTGCGGATGACCCTCTGAAAGTCGATGAGTACGTGAGATCACTGGATGCTGCAGTCCGGGGCTTAGAGAAAGAGGTAAGCGAACTTTTGGATTCCGTCAATGAATGCAGGTACGAGCTGGGTGCTCTTGAGCGGGAGAGTCCGCTTAACATAGCCCGGGCTGAACTTGAGCTGGAGGAGGCAAAAGAAAGACGGGAGAAGATAAGACTTCAGGCAGATGCTTTAACTGAGGCATATCTTGAGCTTGAGCTGGCAGTCAGAGATTTCCATGCATCTTGCAGGACCCGACTGGAAGAGGCTGCAACAAGACACTTCCAAAGGATTACGGGAGTATCTGACCGCGCTGTCAAAATAGATGATGATTTCCAAATCAGTCTCGATGTAGAAGGCAGACCGTGCGATATCGCTCAACTTAGCAAAGGCGCCGAGGATCAGCTCTATATATCTTTCAGACTTGCAATCGCGGATCTTGTCTCATCTGACATTAATCTACCGCTCATTTTTGATGACCCGTTTGTTACATGTGACAGTGAGAGGCTTAATAATATTGGGGATGCCCTGTTGCGCCTTGCAGATGAACGGCAGATACTTATCCTGTCCCACAACGAAACCCTTGCTGACTGGGGAACTCCTATAGTGATTATCCCTGACACACGTAAATGACATCCGGATAAGGTTCTGCGAAGGAAATATGTACCGCAAGGCACCCCATATCTCTGAAAACTTAGAATGACAAGGGATTAGCCTTGCGGAGTTTGTAGGGTTAGGCTGCTACTTTAATGCTGTTCGCAACCTAACGCGGATTATTTCATTTTAGGCATTTCCGATTGGTCCACCCATGGGCGACTTGCTGATATCTACATGGGGCGCAAAATTAGTCTCATTGGTATAGCCGCTGGTTAAGTTCACCTTGCTGCCTTGCAAGGCCTCGGTGAAGCTTTGTGTTAATCCGGTTGTGGCCTGCTGGCTAAGGGAATGCTGAGCAGCAGCTATCATATTGCGCACCATCTGGCCTCCGATTTGTCCAAGCACTGCAGAAGGCAGATGTCCCAGATATCCGCCGTTCTGATCCATGTCGACTCCGACTTGGTTGGCAATTTCGTACTTGAACTTATCCATAGCCTGTCTTGCCTGAGGAACCATTATCTGATTTCTTCCTCGACGAGCCACATCAGTCACCTCCTTAGGTTCTGAAAGTACTTTTCCCGGATCAGACTACGCGGCATACTGACACATATCGGGAACAGCCCGGAAGAAAAGGGATAACAGGTGAATACCGCAGAAAACAGGGTAGGATTGGATTAAGTTTTTCAGCAGTAACGTCTTATGGCAAGCAGTATGCCGCTCCTTATTCGGATTGTGGCGATTTCTTTTTCAAGGTAATTGCTTATGCCAAGGGTTTCACTCCATTTGAGAACAGCATTATCCAGTGGGTAATGAAAACCTGTAATGGTTACGCCTTCTGCAGTAGGAGTGAGTGGTATTAAGGAAACCGTTTCCCCTGATTTTCCGGATACCGTTGCCTGTGATCTCAAGATTATGATTTCATGTCCACCGCCGATCAATCGCACCTCGTCTACTTCGGATTCAAGGAGATACGCACCTATCATTGAGATATTAGCAATGGTATGGTCAAGCCGGCCGCCGAGAGCGCCCATTAAGACCATTTCATCGTACCCCAAGTTTTTGGCAAATTCAAAGGCTAATTGAGAGTCGGTTTTATCCTTTTCCTTAGGATGGATAATGAAAGGTATGTCACGTTTTCGCAAGTTTTCCATTTTGCCGTCTGATATTGAATCCATATCCCCGATGACTACATCAGGACAAAGGTTAAGCGATGCAATCAGGTCGCAACCACCGTCAGCCGCAATAACAAACGGAGAAGAACCTTTTTCGGAAAGCAAGGCCTTTACGGCCTCGACGTCCGAGGAGTCATACGGTGCGCCGAGGCCCAGCAAGGCCCAGTATGATTCTCTTTCATTCTGCAACATGGCTAATCTTCTTTCGTAACAGACAGATTACTATAAGGCTTATTATTAGCTCAGGCAACAGGTAAGCTATGTTATACGAGATTGAATATAAGATAGGACTCATTCCTTCAGGCACGTATGAAGCAAAGAACACAATTCCTGAAATGAAGTGACATAGAAAACGAGCTCCTAAAGCCAAAGTAACTCCTAAGTAGGGATGCCGCGGGAAGAATCCTGCGATGCCCAAAGCTGCAATTGCGACAGGGTAATCCAGGAGGAATTGGATTGGGTGAAAGAAAAACGGTTCAACCAGATACTGAATCAAACCGAAAATGCTTCCTGCGAATGCACCTATTGCCGGTCCGTTTCGTAAAGCGAGGAACAGAATGGGAACCATGCTTCCTGCACTTACTGAGCCGCCCTGTGGAAGCTGGTAGATTTTGATAAGGTACAGGACCGCAGCCAATCCAACCATAGCTGACGCTTCCGCCAAGGTTCTGATGTTAGGAAACACTTTTAGACGGGAATTTGAGTTTTGCATGACACAAGCCTCCTTGTGCCCTAGGAGAACAAGAAAACCACGCCGCATATACGCCGTGGAGTCTAATTGCCCTCTTCCCTACGCTGGTATTACCCAGATCAGGTCGATGAGGGTATGCGGGGCATCCCGCGTCTCAGCCGGCGATCCGGCTCCCCTAGAGGCTTATTATTTCCTTATAATTTTATTATAGTGCAGTACTTATGGAAAGGCAAAGCATACCTAACTTCCGCACTTAAAAAAAACAACACCCGGCTCAGAGCGTGTTGCGGTTCAAAATTGGTCGCTATTGGCCGGACCATGTCTTGATGGGAGTTATAATTTCATGGGGCACGCCAAGAGCGTCATAAATCCTCAGATGCTCAGGTTCGGGTGTCGAGCCTTTGCAGATCCTAAAAGGGTTCCGTTATCGGCAGTCGGAAGGACTACCGTAACTGCCTGGCGGCTTGAGAGGACATCGCGAACAGCCGTCCATGAGTCATGTACCCTATTGTCACGAAGGGTTCTTTCGATTGCTATGAGAAGGTGATACACAAGTCCTTTCTCGCTGATCTCCCATATTCCTCGCGGTGAATCATTCTTATGGACTGCTTGAATCTCACGCAACCTAAGCCCAATCCAATGGTGCTTCGTAAGTGGTTGTACCTTCCATGGCTTCAGCCATAGCATCGTAGATTCCAAGAATCACTCGTGCGGTTCGATACTCTCCGTATGCCTTTTTATCATTTCTCTTCACAATCGGGAATGTATCGAGAATGTATTCAACCTCATCCCGGGCCAAGCCATACAAGTGAAAGAATGCTGCATCAAGTTCGCACCTAATGAGAAAACGTCGTTCATCGTCCCATGGGAACGGACTGCTGCTAAGAAAATCATTGGTGAGTGTGGGTGTCAAATCGTGAGACGTGCATAGCAACTCAAACACCCGAGGTATGATCCACTGTTCCACTGATTCATCCTGAGTCCACGGCGCATTTTGGTTGTAAGTTGATGGAGATATTACTGGCAATTGATTCATATAATGGTAGGTGAGGTGAGTGCCTCCTATCTTTTGACGCGCACAGTAATCAAGGGCAAGAGAAGAAAAGTTAGCCAATAGGCATAACAATTCATATTTGGTTGCAGTTGCGCTGAACATGAGCGGAAATGTGTTGCCTACGCCTACTCTCGGTACTACTCCAGCAATTACCGTCCGCTCGTTTGTCGTATTTGTAACATCCCTCCACCCCATCAGCCACTTTCTATCCCACTTGTCAGCGAGCCTTGCCTCCACTTCCTCTTCAGGTACCCAGTACCTAGGCATAACACATCGGTTGGGATTTGCCTTCTCTTCAGGAGTCAGCTCCCTCGTAGTTGTTCCATCTCGGAGATACGTCACCCATCTATGGTCATAATGATGAACCATTTTGGCCTCATAGAGGGGTAGATACTTCTTTCCATCCCTCACAAAGGTGTTACCGTCAAGATGCCAACCTTCCTCCTCAAGCTGGGCCCAAGTGCGAAAGAGGTCAGAATCATTAGTCATATCGAACATTCTCAGGAAGCTTAGCCCCCATGGATTCTCCTCAGACTTCTCCCTTGCGCTGTCCTTAATAAGTATCGGTGCACGCTGATAGATCTTCTTCGTGAGTGCCGCATCTCGCTTTGACCTGAATGTCGGAACGGTAAGAGTATTGGGATTAAGCAATTTGATGTCTTCAATTGTCAGAAGCACATGACGGTCTTCATCCGTAAGCTCTTCAACTCGCTGGGCGAAAAAGACAAAATCCGCACCTTTTTGGGCCGGTCGTCCTAGGCCGGTCATCGTTACCAGGCTGAACTTCATCCGGCTGTCAACATCCGGGAAAAGCTTTTGCCTGTTCTCAAAGTCATAAAAGTTAATAAGGGCAGGCGTACCTCTTGCTCCTATGATATCTTGGAAAAAGAATCTAGTTGTAAAATCCGTGGCAATGCCTGAAGGTATCACTGTGCCTACTCGTCCTACAGGTGAGATAATGCTTCGCATTGTCTCTGCAAATACGGAGTACGTATTGACGTCTCCGCATCCGCAAAGGGGATGCCTCCCGCTATTCATAATCAAGTGGCTTTCCCCATCCGCTTTGCGAAGATCCGCCATGAAATGCCTGTACAGCCAAGGGTCTGATTTTTTCAACTCCTTTATCATCTGTTTTCGAACTGCTGCATTAGGAGCATTAGCGATTTCCGGGCATCTGCCGGCAAACCATTCTTTTTCTTGGAGCTTCACTCTCTCCCACGGTGGATTCCCCAACACCACATCGAATCCGCCTGACCATCCCATAGCCGTATTCTCTGACTGCCCCCCGTAGATGGGCAGTTTGAAAACATCGGGAAAGGCCAGATGCCAATGGAAGAATTTGTACTGATCAGCCAGTCGATTTACTTCTTTACGAACCTCCGGAGATACTGAATCAGGCATCTTTCTTATTAATTCATAAACCGCATTTGTTATCGCAGGTGGTGCCCCTTTTGTCTTTTCCCATACAAACGCAGCGCACCACGCGTCAGCTTCGAACTTGAGACGGCGATACTCAGACGACTCAATAAACTGTCGATAATGAAGGTATTTCTTATTGATCTCGGAAATGACATCATTGGACAAGGCATCGATCTCTACTATGGGTCTAGCTAATCCCGATGCTATCTGTACGGCGATAGGGGATTCTGTGTATCCTGTGCCGTCCGCAACGAACAGTGCAGTCATGTTCTGCTCCTCACGGTTCTGTCGTCTGAATCGTGCAGCGATGTTCTTGTCGTCTCCCACGATAGGCGAAAAAGCATTATCAGGAATTCCTTTGTTCATGAGTGCAGGCACTGTACCGAGAAGGCTGTTGCCCACCAGTATCCTGTGGTCAAGAAATGAAAGGGGTTTCCCTTTGTCCATTGTCTCCATCCATAGGTTAATCTTACAAAGTTCCACAGCCATGGGGTTCAGATCAACACCATAGATGCAATGGCCGATTACGTCACGTAAAGCCTTCCTCACTTCTCCGGGGGAAGGCTCATCATCTCTTGTTCTAATCGAAGCCAGCTTTCTCGCCATTCGGTGAGCTGCGGCAATTAGAAATGCACCGCTTCCGCACGCCGGATCGCATACTTTGAGCGAAAGGATAGCCTTTTCAGGTTCGGGCTTTCGGGCTGCTTCATTTAAGACAGGATCCAAGGCTGAATCAAGCAGGCATTGAATGAGCTCGGAAGGAGTATAGTAGGATCCTGTTGTCTTACGGCTGCTTCCTGAAACCTCAATTAACTCAAAACGACCTGACTCAATATCCATATCCGGCGTAAGCTCAAGGAGGGATTCATATACCCCTCCTATCTCTTCAGCTCCGATATTCTTATAGTCGACAGCCATCCTTACACCGTCTTTTGTCATGAACGCAAGTTTTCTTATGGCAGCCAAGAAATCTGCATTAGAAATGTCTGCACAGGCAAGATCCGGCACGAATTCCGGCGCCCATAGTCCTCCTCCCATTGGAGCAAGCCCGATTTCAGGAGTGCAGTCATCAGATCCGAGAGCTTTCATGACTACTTGAATCGAACGGTAAAGGTCAGGGTGTTTACTGCCGCGGGTGTGCTCTGCAAGTTTTCGAAGGCGTCCTAAAGAGTAGTGATTTGAGTAACGCTCTCTTACGTGCTCGCCGGTTTCCTCGGGATGAAGCAGATCCCTGTCTTCTGCCACGAAGAGAAATATGATCCGGTAAACCAATCGAAGTAGTTGGTTTTTGTACTCTTCCGGGGAAAGCTCGCCGGATCTGAGTTTCCTGCGTAATTCGTGGTTTCCTGAGTATCCAAGGAAGCCTGCGCCAAAGAGCTCAACAGCCTTTTCTACCGCATCTCTCAACTCGTTCAGTGCGCGCGTCCCTTGTTCCTTCGCCATCTGTGCCCATTTCTCAAGCCAGAAGTCGCCTGGCTCTTCACCTTCAAGCCTTGATTGGTGACACAGCAGCCAAAAGAGGGCAAAGTCTGAGTACAATTCTCCTTCCATTATCGCTTCAAGATCGAATTCCACATAGGATTGGCGGGTTAGGCTTACATTGTCTCGCAAGAGTCTTAACTTGCGCCCGTTGGACACAATCCCCCAGAGGTGATCCCCGCTACGGTTGACGTATTCCTGTACAAGTCCGTGGGGACTGCTGCGGGCTGCACCTGCCACTCCGGGAGTGCGCTTGTCCAGATCCACGCCATAGCCTACCAAATGTATGGGGATGTCACCCCATATGTGGGATATGGGATAAGTCTTGCCGTCGAGTTCCAGTCCGCCTGCCCTGGGGAGCCTTCCATAATGGAGCTCTTGGAAGATTACCCCGAGCCAGCGCTCACGTGTCAGGCCGATGGCAGGCTCATTCTCAGGAAGTTGCAAGAGCACGTCCATAAATCCATGCCAAGCGCTGCGTACTCTATTCCATGAACGGGCAATCGTTTCATTTAGCCTTTCACCTCGGGCAAGGTGATAGGATTCAGGAGTAAGTCCGGGGAGAGAACGGTCTCCTGCAGCTACTCGCTGCATGAGATCAGGAGGCAGGAGCCCGCCTTCTGTTCGTACTGCGGCAAAGTGCCCGTTCACGCGTCCCCTCATGTGTTCCTCCTCCTTCTGTTGTCAGGCAAGTAAACATAAATGCCCAGGATATCCGCAGGCAGACGAGGTTCAACTTTATAGCGTACACCCTTCATCCGTGCAGCCGAACGCACTCGCCTATGTGCAGTAAGCAGGGCAGTAGCCCTTTGACTTGCAGTCTCTTCTACATGCTTCATGAATCCTTCATACCCTGCTACTGCCTGTTTCACGAAGTGCAGTGCTTGCTCGCGATAGACATTACCTGTGGGTTCCGCATCAAGGAGCCTGTGGGTTTGATCCTCATTGAGCCAAAGAGGTTCATTTGGAAGTCCTTCATAGGCCAGAGTGACGGACTCCTCAGCCAGTTGTGAACCTTCTTTGTTGTTGATGTATGTTGTTATGTCGTACCTGTAGCGAACCAGGAGCAAAGTAGTCAGTTTTGAGACAGCGTCTGTCATCATTGCACCAACCCGGCGCGCGACTGTTTCTCCGTAGGGATCGAGAGCAGACTCAAAAACATACGAAGCCATGGATTCGACAAAGGGGTGGGTGCGTTTAAGCCATGTGACTCCTTCAGGCACCGGCAGGTCAAAGGCTGCCTCAAATACTTCAGGTGCAGCTAATGTATCCCGTAAGTCACGAGGCATCTCTTTGAGATTGAACGTTGCCACGCCATTATGGGAGCGGACTGCTCCTCCGAAGCTCTCGACTGCGCCTATGAAGAAACGCTGAACATCAGCAGGGGTCATGATGGATCCTTGAGCTTCGGCAAGCGCGTCCAGCACTTCATCAGGTTTCAGCGCATCTTGGGCAAACATGGTTCTGGAACGCTTTTCTTTCTCAAAAGACTTTTCCCAAAGGGCATCAAATGCCGCTCCGGCTACGTAAACTTGTTCCTCCATGCCCGGGAGCACAAGTTGAACAGCGTGTTCCGGCCTACGGAGCCGGAGGCCTTCAATGATTGCCTCCTCCACAGCTTCTGTGTCAAGCGGCACGGGAACTGAAATGCCAAGGCTGTTTCTGATAGTCTCATGTTTTCGGAGCAGCACGTCCAAGACGATACCGTCTATCTGATTATCGAGGCCGTAATATGTAAGAACGCGTACCTCCGGGCTTTTTTGGCCGAACCTGTCTACACGTCCGTCACGTTGTTCATGTCTTGTAGGGTTCCAAGAAAGATCGTAGTGAATCACAGCGTTGAAGCTTTCCTGCAAGTTAAGGCCTTCTGACAGACAATCGGTGGCTACAAGCACTCGCTTTTTGTGATTTGCAAGATCCTTAACCTTCTCTTCTCTGAGAGCATGAGGCAATGTCCCTGTCACGCAGGCGACTTCCACGTCATCCGGGAGACGCTTTCTCAGTTCTTCAGTGACGTATTCAGCAGTGGGGATGAAACGGCAGAAAATAATAGGGCTGAAACCGTCTTTTAAGTGCTCATTCACGAAGTCTACCATCTTGCTCAGTTTATGGTCCTTATCTCCTTCAAGGGATTCCGCTTGGTGCGCCATGCGTGAAAGCAGCCTCTTTTCGCTTCGGTCGACTTTATCTGCCTGGGTTTCATCCTCTTCAATAGTAATGCTTCCCGGGATAACATCCAGACCCTCAGGGAGTTGCTCATCTGCGTCAATGTCAAATACGGTCCGTCTTCCTATTTCGTCGACTTGTTCTACTGTCTCTGCGTCAGCAACACCTGCTCGTGTCCTCATAGTGGCTGCAGCTGCCCTCGGGCTGGAAGCCAATGCACGAAGAAGCGCCAAGGCTGACCACCAACGCACCCTCTGTCTATGGGGTCCCCCTGAATCATCTGCAACAGTGTCCCTGGCATAGTTTATCGCCCTGTCGAATAGCTGCTTGTATTCAGGGTGTAAGGTGTAATGCTCTTCCCTGGAATTGCGTTTTGGAAACGGTGTTTGGGAATCGAGATAATGCTCGATATCAGCCCGTCTGCGCTGAACGAAATGCTGGGCCAATTTGCGGCGATGGTTCTCGTTTTCAGGCCCGGAAAGATCCTCCGGGAAATCCGAAAACTCAGGATCGAGGAAGCTAATGAGTGAGCGAAATGCATCTTCTTTGCCACTGTGGGGAGTGGCGGTGACAAACACCATGTGGCGTTTGGGATCAGCAGTCAGTTTTGATACTAACTCATGCCGCTGATGTCTTCCTCGTCTTTCAAAGCCGAAAGCGCACGTGTGAGCTTCATCAACAATTACGAACTCAGGAGCTGTCCTTAGGAATTCTTCACGTCTGCGGTCTGATTTTATGAAGTCAAGAGAGACAATGACATGGGGATAGACTTCAAAAAGGGATTGTCCCATGGCACAGTTGCGTTCAAGGCGGGAAGCAGTGGATGACAGGACCGGCTCAGCTTCAATATGGAATTTCTGCGAAAGTTCAGCTTGCCATTGCTCTGCCAAGTGAGGAGGACAGAGAACCGCGGTTCTGTTGATCTCGCCTCTGTCAAGAAGCTCGCGGGCTATCAGGCAAGCCTCTATCGTCTTGCCTACGCCTACGTCATCAGCGATAAGTATTCTGACAGGATTGAGCTTAAGAGCCATCAAAAGGGGTACAAGCTGATAAGGTCGGGGCTCCACTGTTATCCTGCCGAGGCAGCGAAGAGGGCCGCAGTATGCCCGGGATGATAGCCTTGCTGCATCCCGAAGCATTCTGCAGGAAAATGATTCTCCAATGTGTTCAGGATTGGGCAGATCAAAGTGGGCGGATTCTATGGCCTCAAGGGCAGTTGATACGCCTGCTGTCTCTCCTTCGCCACCTAGGGGGCGAAGAAGCAGGAAGTCTTCTTCAGAACCCGGAAGCACCACCCATTCTCTGCCTCTGGCACGTACTAAGGTCCCTACGGAGAAGCCTGTATCTGTCATGTTGCATCACCACTTCCGGCTTCGCGTCCTATCTTCCCGAAGATGTTTGGGTGTTCTGATATGATTCGTTCCCAATCATCGTCATATCCAAAGCGGAGGCACATAATGCCCAGCTCTGTAAGGGCTTTCTCTTGCCTTCCGTCAACCTTTGCTCGGTCATTCATCCTGTGATCGGGTCCGTCTATGTATACAGCCACTGCGGGGGCAGAGTCAATTTCATAGTAAAAGTCCACCCTTGTATCTGCTACGTCCAGGTATTTCTGGGCTTCTGTCGGAAGCCTCAGATCAAGATCTGCAATGTAATTCAGCCATTTCCGTTCAAGATCAGACTCGCACTTAGCCAGCAAAGCTTCTAAATGCTCTCCCCGTGGCTTGCCTACCGAAGAGACTTTTGTTCGTGAGTCTTGCAGCTTCCTGAGGAGCTCGACGACTTTGTCATGTTTTCTGTCGAGGATTGCATGATCCATCTGGTTCGAATAGCTCATCAAACAGTCATAGCATGCAGCCTCGCATCCTTCTTCGTCCTCGGAGGCGCAGCCGAGGTCTTCCAATGTATCAGGATCGTAATGACATATTCTTAAGGCGCAAGATGCAATTTCTGATAAGGCGTTTGGATCGTCGACGAGGTTACGGAGGACTCCTGCGCCCCCTTCGGAAGCTTCATAAAGAAGAATGAGACGTCGATCCTCTTTATCAGGAAGCGGTTCGGCGGCAAGTTCCGAATCTTCCAGTTGATACTTGACTTGAACAGCGTTCTTAAGGGCCGCCTGAACCGTGGCCATGGCGGATTTGTCAAGCTTATGAGCAGGCTTGAATATGAGACAATTCTTGGTGTCATCAACATACGGAATAACACGTTCTTTGCTATTTGCCATCTCATCTTCATCAGGTGCTGATTCATCATCTCGTTCCACAAGCTTGCTACCTCTTGCCCATCGTCCTGTTTCCAAATCAAGCACAAAGCCGGGAAGGGCTTCATCTTCCTTACGCTTGAGCCATCCCAGGCTTATCTTTGAGATAGTGGCGGAAGGAGCGTATGTGATTGTCGCAATTTCATCGTTTCCGTGGAAGGCTTGGGCTACCCTGAAACTTGGTTTGCCCCCGATCATAGCGAATCTGAAACCTACTTTAATGTCATAGCCCATTCTCTGCCTTTCTTCCTCATCACAGTTGATGCGTGCAGCCCGCTCCGTTACGACGTTGGTCATTCTGAAAAGATTCGTCAAAGCGCTCCCAAGCTTATGTCCGCAGTTGGAACAGATATTGATGTCATCACCGTCATTATAGGGATGGACACAGCCGCATGCAGTGCATTGCTTTATGGCCTCCAGGGCAAGTTTGTTCCCATCCCTTTCGACAAATTGGGGTGGCAGGATAACCTTTCGGATTTGATAGCGCGCACCCTCATGGTAAATAAAGGATCTTGGGCCGAATTCAGATATAGCTAAGAATCGCGGTCGGGAAATATACTCTGACTTTCCCCTCGGACCACGCCGGCCAGGGACGTATGCGGACAGAGGCAAGCGAGGGAAGTTATACCCCGGCAAGAATCCTTCCCCGGCGAAATAGCGATAAGGATAGAAATCAGAGTCTTCGTAACTCCCATCATTGGCTAATAAACTAAGCTGGCGTACTGCCTCTTCCCGTAACCGGCCGGCCCGGGTTTTCCTGCGGGAATCAGTACACGACATATCAGTTTCTATTTTGTAGTTCCTGTCCGCTTGAGCCTTAGCTGATCGATAAAGATCTCTCCAGCGATTGCAAGCACGGTCAAAACTAATATAGGCCTGATTCAGAACATCCTCAAGCCAGCGATCTGTATACCAATCAGCACCCTGTAGATAAGGTTTTAATGATTCCAGCACATGTTGAGCTGAAGCATGCGCACGCTCGAGTATGCTACGGTCACGAAGGGCTGATGCAATACTTTCATTTATCGCAAGAGTTGGATTGTCGCCTGACACATCAAGAACGCTAACCATAGATGAACCTAATGAGATTTCAGCTTCGATGAGGAGTATGGCGTGGACGTGGGCTCTTAGTAAATCCTCATTTGCCAACTCCATACGAGGCGGCAGAACCGAGCCTGCCACCATCAAGCCGGGTCTGCGGAAGAAATACTGATCGTGTGAACTGAAAGTCGAACAATAGGTGACCACAAGAGCAGGTTGCCCGCTCCGACCTGCACGGCCGCTACGTTGGGCATAATTTGCAGGACTCGGGGGAACGTTTCGCATATTGACTACTGCAAGATCCCGAATATCAATTCCCAGTTCCATAGTAGGAGAACAGTAAAGCACAGGGAGGCGCCCTTCACGAAACCGTTTTTCCCTTTCCAATCTGTGTTCAGCTGTCACTTGGGCAGTGTGTTCTCTTCCTTCCATGCCCTGGAAGTCTCCGGCTTTTTTAGTGTAATGCTCTATGAAGAATGGATTAGCTCTTTCAAGCTTCTCTGAGCCGGGCCATGTCCGTAATGGATCAGGCCTGGGCTTTGTCCCGTCCCCGGCCTTCCATATCATACCGCTGGCTTTAACCTGGTAGCCCGGGACATCTTCAATCTGCCGACGGTATTTTGGAACTTCAGTGATTAGCCCTCCGTACATGAGTACACTCAGAAGGTCTCTTAGAATAATTTCTGCGTCATCCAGGCTGAGCCTTGCGGGATAGTCGATGAATGTTGTGTTTCGTCTGAGATAATTGCAATAAAGACCCCTTCCGGAAGCATATAGATCGTCAGGTCTGGAACGTATCGTCGTAGGACGGGGGCAAGGGAATAATGCGGCAGCTTCTCTCATTCGCTCTTCGGGATCTATGACCCAAGGCTCAATAAGATCTTGCTCGCTTCTCCGCCGAATAACATTGCCATAGTCGGGGTTTAGGCACTCTGCGCTGATGGCGAGGCCGCGTCTCATGTAGTCTAAAAGTACACCGCATACAACCTTTCTGGTCTCAGGTGACGCGTCTGTCAATGCCGGATGCTTTCCGTCCCACATGCTTTCGTCGCTGCATAAGTCATCCAAAGCCATGTATTCTATCCTGAGCAAGTCACACTGCTCGAGGTTGGGTGACGTAACCCGCCAACCTCGTTCCAGGTCACAATACAGCCGATAATCCAGGACACTCTGCATAGCTTTACGAGCCCGAATCCGTGCTTGGTAGTCAAGACCGCTCTCGCTGACAGGGGCGTATGCTTCGAGAGGCAGATTCATAGAATCAAGGACTTTGATAGGGAGCATATCATGAGTCAGCCCGCTGTCTCCCGCTTGTTCCATGGCTTTGAAGAGCGCGGAACGGATTAGGCCTACCTGGACGAAGTCGTTAAAATGGCCTGCTTGCAGTGATGCATCTTGTCTATTGTCCGTGAAACTGAGAAGCTTGCGAGTGCTTTCGGATAGTTCAGGGCATTTCCTGAGTGATTGCACCACGGAGAGGCTGATTATCGTAGTTGCGCTGCTGCGCCCTTCTGTGGCCAAAGTAGCCAGCTTGCCGTACTCTCCGCCTCGAGCGGAAACATAGGAGATGTCGCAGTACGGGCAAAACTGGAAAGGCGAGGGTATGAAGGCGCAGGCAACCGCATCATCGTCCCCGGGTTTTGCAGCTATTCCGTCAGGTCGAACATGGACCAGCCATGGGACTCTTCCCTTATTTTCGTAGTGTCTCCTGATTCTTTGTCCCGCCGGCGAATCTTCCACCCAGCTGCCCGGAACCCTGGCTGCAACTCCTTCATAATCTGCAGGCCAAGGCTTGTCCTCATCGATGTAAAGATAGCCGTGTAAGAAGTTATGATTGCTCTTGTCCCTATCGATAGGTTCATCTCCAAACTGCCGAGGTTCATACCGCAATTCACCGGTCTCAGGTTGAACGCTCCGGGTTACGCAGTAGTACTCGTGGCCACACTCACGGCAGAATGCGAGAGGGTACAGAACCCGCGACCTGTCTTCACCCGGGACATAACGTTGTCCTCTAAGGGTTATGTAGCGTTTGCCAGGGGGTTCAAGAGATGAGTAAGCAGTATCGCCTCTGCTTATCATCTGGTGAAGTTTGAAAGCAAAAGGCGCAGTCTTGCTTTCCGGATGCGCATTTGAAGGATCATAGCTTGCGGCGAGCTGATTCTGAATTGCCTCCACACAAAGAGTTTTATCAACCCCTGTAAGCTCCGCAAGCTTTCGCGCAGCGCCCTTGGATCCCGTTATACTCATAGGGATTTGACGAATAAGCCTTCCGGTTGTCTTCTCCCGACCTACACCAAGGACGCTCTCTATCCAGATAGACAAAGGATCATTGGTGAACGTATCATAATTGTCTATGGGGTATTCTTCAGGATGAGAGATTCGATATCTGAGCTCTTCAATAAACTGAGGATCATAGAGATCTCGTTCCTGAGTCACCCGGCATAGTGTTTCGCCTATGACGTTCTCAGGCATAACTGAATCGCCAAAAAGAAGGCTTGCCGCATGAGCCACCTGTTTTCTTTGCTCGTCAAAGGTGCCTTCGCTTGCCAAAGTGGCTGAAGTCCCAATACATTGTAGATTCGGCGCCTCAAAGGCTTCTCGAACGCGGCGAACCAGCATTGCCACATCAGCACCCTGACGGCCGCGATAAGTATGCAGTTCATCGAGGACAAGGAATCGGAGGTCTTTTCCTGCTTGCACCAATCCTTTCTCATGAACACGAGTCAGTATCAGCTCAAGCATGACGTAGTTCGTAAGAAGAATGTCAGGCGGGTTCTCCTTAATCTCCTCACGGTCTTTCATGCCTTCTTGTCCTGTATATCGCCGGAAGGTCACCGGTTCACGGTTTTTGGGGTATCCATGTTTGAGATATTTGGCGAGTTCTTCCATTTGGCTGTTCGCCAGTGCGTTCATGGGATAAACGATAATTGCCTGTATGCCGTTGCCCGAACCTGCCTTAAGGATATGATTGACGATGGGAATTATGAAAGCGAGACTCTTACCGGAACCTGTTCCTGTAGTAAGAACGTAGTTGCTGCCGCCGGTTGCTGCACGAATAGCTTCTTCTTGATGCTTGTAAAGACGAAGCGGTTTGCCCGGGCTGTCATGGGTCTTGCCATGGCGGAAAATCCTGCTGCATTCAGGATGCAGTATGCCCTCTTCGACAAGATCATCTATGTAGTTTGCTTGCTCATAAGAGGAGTTTAGCTGTATCAAAGGTTCCGGCCACAGAAGCCCGCGTTGGAATTCTTCATGTACCTTGCTCCGGATCCGTTCGTCATTGATATGTATGAATCCGGTTACGTATTTCTCGAAGTCAGTGACAAGTTGATCCCGAACTTTGAAGACATTGAAAATCTTACCCACACATGTCCACCTGCCCGTATTTTCAGTATGATTTTGGAGTTTATTGCAGCAGGTTGCAGCGTGTTACAATAACTACCATAGAATATAACTATTCCTAATTCTTCTGCATTTATCCTCCTAATCCTTTATTCGTAGTTCAGTAGGATGAGTATCCTATAAGGCCTCTTACTTACTGGACACGCAGGTAATGTCACACGCTTGGCTTGTATGTGGCATTTCGTCTATTTAGCACTGGTCAGGCGAGGGAAGGGGAGGAAGAAGTGTTTTTCGAGGAGCGCAAATTTCATGAAGTTCTTGTGTTGGGTTTCAACGCTGAAACCTCAAGGCTGTATGTCTCTAAACATTGAGTCATAAAGGTTGGACATAAGAAGGGCAGTCTCCTTATAAAGATGGTAGTTATCTTTTTAGAGGGAGAAGTCACTATTGAGTGGAAATAACTCATAGTAATATTTGTAAGCTTCGGTAAGAAGCAGAGGCTTTGAGTTCTAGCAGACAGCCACCGCTGGTTGAACCCGTCGAGACGGCTTGTCCAGACCAAAGTGACGCGCACTACGGTTTGGCCTGCACTTCTAAGCCAAATATGAGCATCGGGAATGCCTGATCGTTAGGTGAAGTGTTTGTATGCAGCCTAAGGATTGGAGTTGAACTATACATAAGTGACTTTGAACTCCGTATTTTCTCTTTCTACGCTGGTTCCTCCGAACAAGACTTCTTTCCCCGAAAACCCCTGATACTTTCTTATTGCTACGGCAGTGATATGCTTCCGCCCATCATTCCTGCTAACCACCCAATGATAGCAATACCGCCACCGGCTGCAATACTCAATGTACCAATCACAAAGGCGGCAGTTCCCAGACTACGGTTTACTCCACTGGTTGCAGCCCTTTTCTCTTTCCAGCCAAGAATAGTTCCGATGAGAACCAAAAGACTAATCCCACCTGCATAAACTGCTTTTTGCCAGAAGGGCCATGACACAAAGTCCTTCAAAAAGAAGCTGGATATCCAGGACAAGCTCAGCATGAATGCAACAATTCCATTGACAGACAGTTCTTTTGCTTGCTGATTTTTGTTCATTCTCACGTCCTCCTATTTGATTTCATTTTTTCCAATGAGTCTTGATGAGATAACATAGGCAAGAATTACTGTAATGAGACTTGCCAAAATACAGGTCAAAAAATCCTTTGACTCCGCACCTGTTCCACCCCCACCATGCAGATACTTCAGTTCTCCAATGAGTCCATGGATAGAATAGGCAAAGGGATATCCGATCCAAGCTTCGGTATTGGCGACAAGTACACCGGGCACCACAAAGAAAAGACTGAGCCCAGCTGATAAGACGGGACTTGAAAGAAGCTGCGAGATCATCCAAATCACCGTAACGGCGGCTATATTAAGGGTAAACACCATGAACACCAGTTTCATGTCATAAACAACAGGTACGCTAAGTTCTCTCTTAATGGCTTTCAAAGCAGCCATCATACCTACATTATGAATTATCAGATAGACTATGGATGCAAGCGCCATATATGAGAACAGGACACAGAGTTTTGCCGCATTCATCATCCACGGGTTATAGGGCAGGGAAAGCATTTTTACAAACCCGTTATTCTTGCTTTCCACCCCCTTCATCATCGTTGCCACAATGATCATGAGAAAGGGCAGGAACAGATTCCATGCCAGGCTGTCCTGAAAGTACACATTCTCCATGATCTTGTCCCGGTAAGTTGAAATCGTTGTATTTAAATTCATACCGGTCATAAAAACCATGAATATTGCTGTCACAATAAAGAGAATGACAGTCTTCGTTCGCTTCGTTTTTTGCAATTCAAGCTGCAAACTTCTGAGGAAATTCATGCACTGAACTCCTTTCATCCGATTTTCTTCTCCTGACTCAAAATGCAACCAATAAGTAAGAACACTACCGCAGCGCCGGCTGCGACTCCTAGCTCCTTCATCATCCAGCATCCATCACAAGTGAAGAGGCGGGTGTATAGATAAAAGGGATGAATAAGTAGAAGAACAGGGACTGTATTGGGTAGCACAGAACCACTAAGGTATCCAAAAACACCAACCCCAAGAGGCACCCACAAGTTCTCAAACAAAGCAGAAACGACAAGCATGAAGCTGATGATGGGAAGGCCTAGCACAAAGCCTTGCAGACTGTAACACACGGTCACATCGAAAAGGCCTTTTGTCTCCGCAAGAAGCAGCTTTCCTGCACCAAGCAGGGCTGTGCCTTGAAGCAGGACCATAACGCCATAGACCAGGCTAAGATAGAGGGCCTTTGAAAGAAACATCTTCCATACCGTGAAGGGCCTGGGCTACAAGTTAGTTGTGGAAGGAGGGAGCTAGTTTGCCTTCTATCGCTAAGTACATCGGCAAAAACCTTCTCTTTTTTCTGATTGCCCTGTTGATTCTGTTTTTTGTCAATTTGGCTGCCTTTATTGGAATCGGCTATGCCTCCATGAAGAACAGCAGGTCTCAGCTGGAACCAGGGATGATCAGTGAAGAAATGGTCCAAGAGATCAACCGAAATCCGTCTGACATCCATATTGGAGCAACTTCACTGGACAAGCTTGATCAGCATGGGATCTGGGCTCTAGTCATGGACAATGACACCGGTGAACTAGTCTGGACTCATAGGTTGCCTCCGGATATCCCTAAAGTCTTCTCACGCAAAGATGTAGCGCTTTTTTCAAGGTACTATCTGAAGGATTATCCGGTATTCACTTACCTCTGCGAGCGAGGCCTGCTTGTTCTCGGATATCCAAAGGACAGCTACTTCAAATTTCCAGGAAACTACATGCTCATTCATGATGCAAGGCAGCTCCCTGCGATTGCACTAGTCTATGTTGGACTCAACATCATACTGGTCTTTATCATCTACATGTTTTCCAAGCAGAAGCTCTTGAGAACCTTGATTCCCCTGTCGGATGCCATGAGCAAGTTGCCTAATACGCCGATCCAGCCGATTCAGGTGGAAGGCGAGCTCTCTTGTCTGGCGGAAGCGATAAATGCCACTTCAAAGAAACTACAGGAGAAAGACACTATACGAGCTAATTGGATTGCAGGCGTATCTCATGACATTAGAACGCCACTCACACTGATACTTGGCTATGCTGATAAATTGCAACGAAGCAAATCTATTCCGGCTGAAGAGAGAAGAGAAGTTCAGCTCATTCGAACCGGTGCCACCACTATCCAGAGATTAGTAGATGACCTGAACATGACATCACGCTTGGAATACAATCTGGTTCCCCTGAATCTCTCATCTGTGAACCTGGTTTCTCTCTTGCGCCAGATTGCTGTGGATGCAATGAATGCAGACCGCACAGGCAAGTACAGTTTCGATTTTGAAGTGGAAGAACACACAATACCTCCTGTTATCCAGGCTGATCGAAAACTTCTGGAACGTGCTCTCAACAACCTTCTTCAAAACTCTATGAAACACAATCCGGAGGGTTGTTCCATCCGCATCAGCATAACAAAAGAAGCCCCAAATGTGTGTATCCTCATTGCTGATGACGGAAAAGGCTGTACCAAAGCGCAGTTGGGACAGGTAAACCAACCCACGGAGCAACTCCTGGCATCCAAGGATTATCTCAACAGAAAGCATGGGCTAGGACTTGTCATCGCAAAACAAGTTATTTCTCTACACCATGGCACGATTGAATTTATTAGTGTTCCGGCTAAAGGATTCCGAAATATCATCAGGCTTCCGCTAAGAGGTGGGTACGATCATTTGCTTTGCTAAGCTAGAAGTAATCCACATTTCCCTTCCCATGGGGCATAATGAACGCAAGTAAGGAAAGTAAGGAAAGCAAGGAAATGGGGGAAGTGCAATGGAAATCTCAAGAGTAACTTCAAAAGGGCAGATTACGATTCCTATTGAGATTCGCAAAAAGCTAAATCTAGAAACCGGAGATAAAGTTGTTTTCATAGAACAAGGAGACAAAATCATTTTTGCCAATTCCTCCATGATTGCTTTGCGCGAATTTCAGGAGGGAATGAAAGGAGAGGCAGAAAGGGCTGGAATCCATTCAGAAGAGGAGCTGAGCAAGCTGGTCAAAGAGGTCCGTAAAGAACTTTGGGAGAAAAAGTATGCGGATCATGATTGATACTAATGTCCTAATCTCTGCAGTCCTCTTTCCAGCCTTCGGTAAAATGGACACTCTAAGATATCCACGTCATTAATCATACGTAAGCCCCTGGCAAGGCTCCCCATTATTTCCTCACGGGCTCTTTTGAGAGATCTATCCGCGCAATGGTGGCCCAAGGTCTCTGTCATCAGAAGATACTCTGTCTCATCCAGCTCGCCGAAGTAGAGAACCTCCGCCAGCCGACGATCGCTGTCCATGCTCATGGTGATTAATATTACATAAGGACTGAGAGGCTAAGTAACATGACACATGCTGGCAACAAAACTACTCTACTAGCTTACGACTTCGAGGCTCGCGAGCTCGTGATTGCTGATCCTCTTCCCTTTAGAATGGGAATTGCACCTTCTTGCACTAAGTCCCCAGCCAGGACTCGGGCGAAGCGACTGTTGGGGGCGTAGCCGAAAACACTCTCGTTATGCGAGTTGGACACGCCTTTTTTATGCACAGTTTTCTTCAGATATGTTATAATAACACTGAATTCAGCATTCTGATTTCAGAGAAGAAGGTGAATGCATGTTTAACATAAGAATAAATGAACGGGGTCAAATCACCATTCCTAAAGAGCTTAGACGAAAAGCAAACTTAAATCCCAAAGATAATCTCCTCGTCAATCTTGATGAAAAAGGGAGACTGATTATCACTAAGAAAGACTTCTTTTCAGATTTAGAAGACCTCATTAGACGAGACTTAATTAATGAGGGCTATAGCGAATATGAAGTCTCATCTATGATTCCCAAGAAGAAAAAGGAATTGGGAGAGGCCCTATTAAGCATGTCCGCTGATGTTCAGTCAGAGATTACCGATGGTAAATATTCCACCTTAGAAGATCTGAACAAAGAACTAGATCCAGAGGAACAATAAATGATGTATACCATCATTGTTCCGAATAGCGTGAGAAAGAACTTGAAAAAGCTAGATAAGCCGGTAGTCAAGAAAATACTCGATAGTTTAGAGGTGCTTTCCCAGAAACCTACTTTAGGGATTCCCTTATCAGGCAATTTAGCCGAGCTCCGCAAGCTGAACATTTACCACCACAAAACTGAATACCGAATTGTTTATCGTGCACTTCACGATCAAGTTGAAATCCACATAATCCATATTGGTACTCGGGAGAACTTCTACAATGAGTTAAAGCGCCGATTGTAATGCACTTACATTGAAGATGTGGATGAGATCATTGCATTCATTCCCACAATCTTTCTGTCCGAACCCCTTGCGCAGTGCAAACCCTACTGCCAGCCGCCGTACTTTCTTATTGTTCATTCTTCCGTATGCCTAATTGCTCTTTCAGTGCGGATTGAAGTACTTCCACATAGCTCTTCTTCTTCAGCCTCGTATCCTTCCTTCTGCATGTCTCTTAGGATAAGGTCTTCAAACTCATCAATGAATGATACCATCGCCCAAAACACCTCCATAATAGCACACTTCTAATTATTTAGCATAGTTCAGCAAGGACGCTCAAGACCCCACTTCCCTAAAGGGGCGATTTCCAGGATGACCTAGGGGTTTACAAAAAGAGAGAATAGGGGATGAAGATCAGATATTAACAAAATGACTTGCTGATGCAGGAAGAGAAAATGCCGGAAAGAAGTATTACTTGTTCCATATCTGCTTAGGGGTGATGCATGTGCTTATTCAATGTACAAAAGCCTTGCTGGATAAGGCAGGAATTAACCCAAGCGAACTGAAATCTCCGGAGGGCTACGAAGAGTTGCCCCGTGCCTTGACGGCCTGGCAAGCTAACTTAGTCAATATTGACAGGAGAAAAGCCATTGTGTTGATGAATAATGCAACAAGATATCCTGTGGTCATATACAGGCCGAGGTCAAAGGACCTTGCCAGGATGAAAGGCCTTATTCGGGAGGCTATTGTTGTGGCATTGCGTATGGAAGGCATCTGTGAAACCGTTATTGAAAGGTACATGGCGGCTGCTGGGGAGATTGAGTTTTCGAAAACGACAAACCGAAGCATGATCGCCAGGCTCAATCGGACGGTCTATGAAGTAGGCGCCATGCAGCACTGTCTGGATGAAAGTACATTGATTCAAAGGTACATCAGTATCTCAGCGGGACGACTTCTTCAGGGCTCATCGAGTAATGATTACTTTGTTCCCATCAAGAAGATGATTGAGTGTCTTGAGAGTTACCTTGATGAGGATGGGAATGGCATTTGTCAATCAGTTCTAGACGTAGAGCTATATCAACTGAGGGTACAGATTGAAATAGAAGGATTTGATATATGGAGAAGAGTTTTGGTGCCGTCAGTCCTCTCCTTTCTGCATCTGCACGATGTTATTCAGACAGTCTTTGACTGGCATGGATATCACCTTCACATGTTCGAAGCCAGAAGGCAGGGGTCAAAGGTAAAGCAGATAGTAATGGGCGAAGATCTTGAGACATTACAATGGTTTGACGTTAACTCTTGCGATATCCTCGAGGAACGGTTCACGGCACTCAAAGACATTTTCCCCGATCATGAGGAAGTCACGTACACGTATGATTTGGGTGATTCATGGAATCACACGATAACACTTGAAAAGACAGTGCGTTCCGACGCATTTGAGGTGACTTACCTAGATGGAAGGGGCGAAAGGCCTCCGGAGGATGTAGGTGGGATCGGTGGATATATGGAATACATACGAGTCATGGCAGACGATACAGATCCTGAGCATGAAAACATGAAAGCCTGGGCCGAGAGCCAAGGTGAAAGAAAACAGAGTCCGGAGGAGATAAACAGTAGACTCAAGCATTGAATAGGTTGATATGGGTATTTGCCTTTGTAGCTATAAAGATGTTCTGTTGACTTAGAATCAGCTTTTCCATGTGCTGCCGGTAGGCGGCTAACTGGCTCGGATATGTCTCAGACTAGGCTCATGAGGAGCGATAAACATTCCTAGACCTGCTCTGTTGCAGGGACCGTAGTGTTCGACTTAGGCTACGGAGGTTATCAGCCTTTCCTCAGCAGGGTTCATAGACGCCGGTAATCACCGCACCGTTAGTCGTTGTGTTGAGCCTCGTGGCCGGCCTATCGTGAGCACGGCAAGTGATTAAGATAGCCAAAGACGATAATAGGGTATTTAGGGAAAGAAGAAGATATAAGCCATGATTAAGACGAACATAAAGGGCATTGACTTGGTTTTTGAAACAAGTGCAGGTGTGTTTTCACCAAAAGGTATTGATTCAGGTACCTTATCCATGTTGTCTGTTGTGGATTTTCAGGAAACCGATAAGGTTTTGGATCTAGGCTGTGGATATGGTGTTGTTGGTATTTTAGCTGCTAAGATCATTGGTGATCACAATGTTGTCATGGTAGATATTGATGAAGAAGCCATACGATTGTCAAGGAAGAATTGCCAGTTGAACAACGTTCAAGGAGTAAAAATATAAAAGAGCGATGGTTTTGCTAACCTAGATGAAACGGATTTTACTGTGGTATTATCTAACCCGCCATATCATACAGATTTTTCTGTAGCCAAAATGTTCATTGAAAAAGGTTTTAACAGGTTATCCATTGGCGGAAGAATGTATATGGTAACGAGAAGAAAAGAATGGTATGAGAATAAACTAAAATCGATATTTGGCGGGGTTAGGATTTGGGAGCTAAATGGCTATTTTGTTTTCATGTCAATTAAGAAATCACGCACATATGCAAACGCAAGAAAGAAATGAAGCTAACATTCTTCTAAGGAATATTGGGACGCATGATAAAACGTTAGAGGGAAGATTCATGGCCAAATGACCTAGAAGGAAAGGGCTAAGACATAAGTAGAATTATTGAGTTGGACATCGGATCAGCCCGGAAGTATTTTGATCAAGCAACTTCTATTCCTTGGTTCGTTAAACTCACAGAAATATATGCCCCGCCATGTTCCCAATAAGAGCTTGCCGTTTTCAATGAATAACCGTTGCACTGCTTCCCATATAGTTTGCCTTCAGATGGGCTGTGGTATTTCCTTCTCCTTTTGATTCTCTTGATTAGTATTGTACATTTTTGATTATCAGGTGGCAACACTGCTTCCTAATGGGCACCTACAGTGCTTTTTCAAAGAAACAGAAGAATTGTAGTTTTGACGAAGCCACCAAGCTTGAGCAGTTTAGGCTGCTTATCCCCATAATCGCCGTCCAGTTTTCTACGATAACAGCTATATCAACATCTGAATCAGGGATGGCTGTTCCCTTAGCATAGAATCCATTTTTCGCGCGTCTATTCGCGCAGGTTGGACATGAAAGACCCACTCTCCTTTTACACTGGGTGTTCAGCCTGTGGCAGCGCACCTGTTCGTGTTGTATTTTGCATGTCTTTCATTCATCACGCCCCCTGTAGCCTTGTCTGCCTATGCTGCAGCGGGCATAGCCGATGCCAACCCGATGAAGACTGGATGGAGTGCATGGAAACTGGGTATGGCAGGCTTCATTGTTCCTTTCATGTTTGTTTATAACGGTGCACTGCTTTTGGAAGGGCATTGGTATGAGTTGTTATTGGTGGTTTGCACATCGATACTCGGGGTCTTCGCTTTGGCAGTTGCCATCGAAGGTTGGCTTCGAAGACGGCTCCCATGGTGGTGCCGGGTGGCCGCTTTTCTGGCAGCGCTATTGCTGATTGTTCCGGGATGGGCTACTGATCTTGGAGGCCTGGCTCTCATGGCTTTGGTGTACATTGTGTCGCGAGTAAGTAAAGATGACAGGAACGCAGTCCTTTAGGGCTGATTCCTGACGTCAACGGTTTCATGAGTTTCTCCTCAAATCTAAGTTTAAAGTAGGCGCAGCAAAAAGCAAAAACACAAATGCTGTTCAACGGGAAGTTGTAGGATTCCTGCTGTTCATGTCGAACTTGATGTATAGCGTCTCCGAGCCATTCCTTCTTACCAGGCAATGCCCGGAGAGGGTTCGGCCGGTGGCAACTATATAAATAAGGTTGCCCAAGGGTCTGGCTGGAAACGGCTTGGCCTCCCGTGTTCGGAAAGGAGCGCAGACACATGTTTCGGCGTTTGCCGTCAGGTCGCGTTATTTGGCAGCGGGCTTCACATGGGACATGCGCTCGTGAAAGATGCGAGCTTTTCTATTTGCAGGTGCCGGATGGGGGCAGGGGCAACATGAGAAAGGGGCCTATCACATTGAGGCAGTTTTCCAATGAACCTTTGCTCGATTTTTCCGTCCCTTCAAACCGCGACAGAATGGCAAATGCTCTTGCTCGCGTCGAAGCGGAACTCGGACGTTATTATCCCCTGATAATTGCAGGGAAACGCATGGAAACGGATTGCAGAGTTGCATCAGTTAATCCATGCGTTCATGAGCAAGCAGTAGGCTACGTAGCTCAGGCTGACAGGTCCCATGCCGAACTGGCTGTGGAGGAGGCCTGGAAGGCTTTCGAGACTTGGCGCAAGGTTCCGGCTGAAGGACGTGTTGCCACTTTACTGAGACTCTCTACGATAATGCGTGAGCGTAAGAGTGAGCTTGCAGCTTGGCTGGTTTTCGAGGTAGGCAAGAACTGGGCGGAGGCGGACGCTGATGTGGCTGAGGCGATAGACTTCTGCGAATACTACGCGCGGGAGATGATTCGATGTGATGGCTTGAATCAGGTATACCCGCATCCTACTGAGTATAATATGCAACGTTACATACCCCTTGGCGTTGGGGTGATTATAAGTCCTTGGAATTTCCCGTTGGCAATTCTCACAGGGATGACGACTGCTGCAGTAGTATCCGGAAACACTGTCATCATAAAGCCTGCCAACACCGCCGGGGTGATCGCTGCCAAGCTGATGGATCTCGTGGAGGAGGCCGGTTTTCCTCCGGGCGTCATCAATTACCTGCCAAGCAGTGGCAGAACGATAGGCGACTACTTGGTTCAGCATCCGCAAATCAGGTTTATCAACTTCACCGGTTCTAAGGACGTCGGCCTGAGGATTAATGAGGCTGCTGCCAAGTGTCAGGCGGGGCAGATATGGATCAAGCGTGTAGTGGCGGAGATGGGAGGCAAAGACTGTATCATTGTTGATGAGACGGCTGATTTGGATAAGGCAGCTACAGGGATAGTCAAGTCGGCCTTCGGGTACCAGGGACAGAAGTGTTCAGCCTGTTCAAGGGCGATAATCGTAGATTCGGTGTACGATGAAGTTCTTGAGAAGGTGTGCAAAATGACAAGTGAACTGACCGTAGGAGAAGCGAAGGCTAACTGCGACGTCAACGCCGTGATTGACGATAGAGCCTACGAAAAGATCTTAGATTACATCGAGATTGGTCATAAGGAAGGCAGAATAGTAGAGGGCGGAGGCTCAAGCTCCGGTGTGGGATACTACATTGAACCTACTGTCATAGAAGGTCTATCCCCTTATGCGCGTGTAGCTCAAGAGGAGATCTTTGGGCCTGTTCTTGCATTTATTCGGGCAGACAGCTATGACCATGCTGTGGAGATTGCCAATTGCACCGAATATGGCCTCACCGCGTCTGTCTACAGCAGGGACAGAATGCGATTGGAGATTGCCAAGGACAAGGTACATGTCGGGAATCTCTATCTTAACAGGCATTGTACTGGCGCGTTGGTGGGGGTTCATCCCTTCGGAGGATTCAACATGAGTGGTACTTGCAGCAAAGCAGGAGGCCCTGATTATCTACTCCTCTTTATGCAGGCAAAGGCAATTTCAGAAGCTACGCAGTAACTGAAAGACCGGATCCCTGAGAAGATAAACATTATACTCAAGGGTCCGGTCTTAGGTTTAGTATTACGCAGATTCCCGAAGAGGTGAGCGTAAAATATCCTGTTAAGCGTAAAACATCCCCCACTTTCAGTAAAGTCGTCTCTACAGTCTCAATCATAACGATAGAAAAACCATTTACACAAAATTATCCACACTCCCCATTTATACGAAATCATCCTTACTTCCGCTGTCGCTGTAAGAAGGAGATGGTCGATTCTCGACCACATTTTTTGCAGCCATGCCTTAATTTCAGCCATCTTTTTTGATTTTCGCAGCAAAAAGCTGTTAAGTGGCAGGTTTTCAACCACCTCCAACGGCAAGGGTGTCTGGTTTTCAACCACACTTTTGGGCAGACGAAGGGTTTTGGTGCCTTCTTGAGGCTCAGGTGGAAGATTTTCTGTCACTTTTTTAGAAAATGTGCCCGACTTTCTGTCACCTTTTTGGAAAATGTGCCTGACTTTCTGTCAGCAATCCCCCAACGAACCTATTTCCGGCGATCAGATGTTCGATATTCCGGCACCTGAAGCGAAATCGTGTCTGGAAATCAGTCACTGATAAGCTTCATGATGGCTGATTCTCGACCACTGAACCTGTCGCCCCTCCAAAAGTGGCAGAAAACCATACAGCCAAGAAAAACTTGTGGCCGAAAATCGGCCACACCTAATAAGAGGGCTTACAGTGAGAATCAGAACCAAGGCAGTCAAGGTTTAGAGTGAAGGGTGACGCTTATACCTGGCTATGGTATGGCCATTCCGTTCGGATATTATCCCTCTTGATGAGCCTACAAACTACTTGGATCACGCAGCCTTAGACCGGCTTGAGGACATTTTATTCAAGTACATCCTGAGTTCCGATGTAAGGGCATAGGAGATATGCTGGTTAAGGCACAGATTAATGTGGCGAGAAATCTGCACATATCTCAAGCATGCTGAAAGGTTCCTGGGTGTGTCCAATCTTGACGGAAAATCAAATAACAGAGTGAAAATTGTCGAAATGAAGCAGGATAATTCCTCATGACAGCTAACTATTAGTAATATTATGTCATATCCGGAGTAGGCAATTAATAGAAACATTCTCTAAACAGGGAGGTTACGTCAATGCGCACAATGAAGAGAAAGAACGCTGCTTTACTAATGGCTGTCTTGATGGTTGTAATGATACCTATCTTTACTGCACATGCACAGGACGAAGGCAAAGTAGATGCCGGCACCACTGTGCTCTTGGTACGACACGGTGAAACAGATTGGAATGCCCTGGGTTATTTACAGGGATGGGCAGATACTACGTTGAATGCTGTGGGACTTAGTGAGATGGAAGAACTGGGCGCATCTTGGACAGAGAAAGTTGGAATGAGTGTTGACGTAATCTATTCCAGCCCATTGAATCGGACAAAGCAAAGCGCCGAGATTCTGGCCAAGCATCTTTCCATCCATCCTTTCGAAATAAGGTTTGAGCCTGATCTCAGAGAATTCAGCATTGGCATACTCACCGGTGTGCCCAACTCGGAGCTGAAAGCCAATCCCGAGTTCCTGAATATCTATAAGAATTGGTCAGCAAATACTGACTATACGCAACCATCAGGCCAGTCCGCCATGCTTACTGATTATACGAAACATTATTTGGAAGGCAGAGAATTTCCGGGCGAATCTTTAAACACATGCAGAAATCGGGTATGGAGCGCTATGGAAAGGATTGTATCTGAAAACGAGGGAAAGACGATCTTAGTATCTACGCACGGGGGAGTCATCGGGATGATTCTTTGCGTAGTCACAGATACCCCTATTGAGAAGCATAATAAACTCGTTCCTTCGAATGCCTCAGTTACGCAGTTGAGATTCGACGATAAAGGTAGTGTAACATGGGTTGACGCTCCGAAGGAATAGCATAGCATTATCGTTGATGACTGTGCTGCAGCTTCTTGCAAGGATACGCCTGAATCCTAAACATATCAGGCCTTTGTGGCTTTGTTCTTTGATGGTTTGATACGGAATATTGTTGGTGAGGATTCGTTCATTGGAGGAGAGTAGGGATTTGGTCTATTTCCACGTACCGGCAGTAGGAATAGGGAAGGGGGGGGAGCGAAAGCAGGCTCCTACTGTAAGACGTGTCGTATCAGGAAACGGAATCCAAGACCAAAAACGAGGAGGTTGAAGACTCTTGCCAGAACAAAAGACTGAGGCTGAATTGATCAAACTGGAAGGCAGAATACCTATTTTTGCCCGTCTTCTCTTGACTGCCTTAGTAATTGTCATTATTAGTGAGCTCATCGGGACAAAAACTATTAACGTCGGTATAGCAAGCATTGTCTTACTTCCCATGCTTTATGCAGTAGTCATGGGAATGCTTATAACCCCTGATGTCCTGGGGAAAAGCATTGCGGCTCTGGAGAAGGTAATTAGCAGTGAAGAAGTGGCCTTGGCCGGGCCCCTGGTTACGCTGGCCCTATTGCCGCTTGGGGTTAAGTACGGGTTTTTGGTTGGTCCTGCTATTGGACAAGTAGTAAAAGCCGGACCGGCGTTTATCCTACAGGAACTCGGAAACCTGGGAACTGTACTGATTGGTCTTCCTATTGCTCTTATGCTGGGTCTCCGAAGGGAAGCGATAGGGGCCACAGTCAGTATTTGCCGCGAGCCGACTCTCGGTATTATTGCAGAACGCTATGGTATTAACTCACCTGAAGGGACAGGCGTCCTGGCAACATACCTGGTAGGAACTATTCTTGGTACAATATTCTACGCAATACTGGGTTCTATAGCTACTCTCACCAAGCTTCACCCCTATGCTCTGGCCATGGCTTGCGGAATGGGGAGTGCCAGCATGATGACTGCTTCCGCCAGCGCCTTGGCTGCAACGGTTCCGGAGATGGCAGATACGATCCTGGCTTACGCTGCTACCAGTAATATGCTGACCGGGATTGACGGTGTATATGCTGAAATATTCCTTGCATTGCCCCTTGTAAACTGGCTATATGCGAAGATAGGCCCGAAGGAAGGAGGAGATAAGTAATGGGTTTGGATACTGAAAAGACCTTCAATCAGTTGATAATAATGCTCCTCGTGGGCGTGCTGATTCTGATCGGACAGCGTATCGGATACGGTATTCCCATTGCCGACGCCATACCGGGCATGCTCATAATAATCGTTATCTGCATGATTTCCTTGATTATTAAGGATCTCCTGCCCAACCTTAAGTTTCCTGCCTTTGCTTGGGCTTCGCTAATAGGGTTAATACTTTGTATGCCTTTCATGCCTACCGCCGAGTCTGTACTGCGGCTTACCAACAAGGTCAATTTCTTAGGTACAACTACGCCCATCTTAGCTATTGCAGGTATATCAGTGGGAAACAGGATTGATGAATTCAAGAAGCTCAGTTGGAGGATAGTCATCATATCCTTCGCAGTTTTTGCAGGAACTTTCTTCGGGTCAGCAATCATCGCTCATATTGTTCTTAAAATCCAAGGCATTATCTAGGCGGAATAATACGTGGGCAACTCTAAGAGAGTTGCCCACAGGTTTTTTTACGGAGAAAGGAGGATTCCATGGCTAGAAGAGAAGAATTAAAGAGGGAAGCGGCAGCTTCTATAGATGATCGCAAAGAACACCTTGTGGCAGTTGGAGAGAGAATATTCGCCAACCCGGAACTCGGCTATAAGGAAAGGGAAACCGGTGAACTGATAGCCAACGAACTGGAAGCCATGGGCCTACAAGTTGAGAAGAACCTTGCTTTAACAGGTTGCAAGGCTACGGTAAGAGGGCCAAAGGAAGGCCCTATTATCGGTGTAATGGGAGAGCTCGATGCTGTCGTCTGCCGGGATCATCCCAAAGCTCACCGAGAGACAGGCGCAGCTCATGCCTGTGGCCATCATATACAGCTTGGAGTGATGATGGGCGTTGCAGCAGGTCTTGTGGGTTCCGGAGTAATGAATGAGTTAGCAGGCGGTGTTTCGTTCCTGGCGGTGCCTGCTGAGGAATATGTAGAATTGGGTTTTCGTTCTCAACTCCGGGCGAGGGGAGAGATCGGGTTCTTCGGAGGGAAGCAGGAATTCCTGAGGAAGGGACATCTTGATGATATTGATATTGCTATATCAACTCATTCTTCTCCGGATTTGGCTCCTCACGGAAAAAAAGTCATGATTGGATCTCTTGGTACCGGCTTTGTCGGAAAACACGTTCAATATCGTGGCAAGCCATCCCATGCAGGCGCTGCTCCTGAAAAAGGAGTAAACGCGCTGAATGCTGCCATATTAGGCCTTTTAGGGATTCATACCCAAAGAGAAACCTTTCCTGAACAAGAGCGAATTAGAGTGCACCCCATTATCACAAAAGGCGGAGACCTGGTGAACATCGTTCCTGATGATGTACAGCTGGAAACCTATGTTCGGGGGTTTAGCATTGAAGGGATCCGGGATGCCAATACCAAGGTGAACCGAGCTTTACGGGCAGGAGCTATGGCAGTGGGAGCAGAGGTGAAAATAACGGAAATTCCGGGTTATATGCCCCTGGTGAATACACCTGACTTAGATGCGCTCTTTAAGGAAAATCTATTGCTTCTGTTAGAGGATAATGAGATAGTTGAAGGGGGGGATTTTGCCGGATCTACGGATTTTGGTGACATATCGCAGATCATGCCAAGTTCGCTTGCGGTTTTCGGGGGAGTCAACGGTGCCCTGCATACCAAGGATTTTCATCTAGAAGATCCTGAACTGGCTTATATAATACCGGCAAAAGCCATTGCTTTCACAATTATTGATCTCTTACTGGACGGAGCCGGCATGGCTCAACAAGTTATAAGAGACTTCCAACCGAAAATGAGCAAAGCACAGTATTTCGAGTTCCAGGAGGAAATGTCACGGGAAATTAATTGGCAGGATGAATAATAGGTTATAGTACAAGATTTTAACATACTTTTACACTGGAGGATAGAATTATGAGAGCAGTGCTGAAGATCGAACCGGTGGCCGGAGCGACGCTTCTGGATGTGCCTGTCCCGGTACCCGGTCCAGGCGAGGTGCTCATAAAGGTTAAGACTACTGCCATATGTGGTACTGACCACCACATATATATATGGAATGAATGGTCGCAAAATCGTATTCAGCCTCCACAGATAATGGGTCATGAATTGGCCGGGGAAATTGTTGAACTTGGCCCCGGTGTCAAAAATGCGAAAGTCGGAGACTACGTGTCCGCTGAGTCTCACATAGTATGCGGGCACTGCACTCAGTGTATGCTCGGGGAAAAACATGTGTGTCAAAATACGAGTATACTTGGGGTAGACAGAGACGGATGTTTTGCGGAATACGTAGCTATTCCCGAAGCGAACCTGTGGTTCAATGACCCTGTGATTCCCATGGATATAGCTCCAATCCAGGAGCCTCTGGGCAATGCCATTAATACTGTATTGTCAGGTGAAACCCGGGGTAGAACCATGGCTGTGTTCGGGTGCGGTCCTATAGGACTTATGGCCATAGGTGTTGCGAAGGCTTGCGGCGTATCCAAGATAGCAGCAGTGGATATCAACGATTACAAGCTGGATCTTGCCAAGAAGATGAAGGCGGATCTTACTGTCAACAGCAGCGATCTGTCGCCTGTGGATGCCATTATGGACTATACGCACGGCAAAGGGGTGGATATAGTCCTGGAAATGTCAGGAGCATCCGTTGTTTTCGATCAGATTTTCAAGGTCGTAAGGCCAGGAGGTAGGGTTTCATTACTGGGTTTACCTGCCAAAGCATTGCCGGTGAATTTCTCCGATGACATAGTCATGAGGGGCATAACCATACATGGAATTACAGGTCGAAGACTCTGGCAAGACTGGATTGTCGGACGTGAACTCCTGTCTTCAGGGCTGCTGGACTTGTCTCCCATTGTCACGCATCGTTTTGATTTGGGGGATTATGCTAAAGGTATGGACCTCATGACGAAAGGAGAGTGCGGAAAGATCGTTCTTTATCCTGGAGGGATTGAATAATGGACAAACTGGAGTTTCTCCGACGCGAACTCGAATCTCTGCGCGAGCAGAGTCTGTTTAATGAGATAAGAACCATCGAAGGGCCCCAAGGGGCATGGATTATGGTGAACGGCAAGAAGGTTTTGAACCTCTGTTCCAACAACTACCTGGGCTTTGCCAACCATGCTGAGCTAAAGGAAGCATCAAAAAAGGCTGTGGACGAGTATGGTGTAGGCCCCGGGGCTGTGAGGACAATCGCAGGCACTCAAACGATTCACTTAGAGCTCGAAAGGAAGTTGGCAGAGTTTAAACATGCTGAAGCCTGTATAGCGCTTCAGGGAGGTTTTGTCGCGAACCTTGCTGTGATCCCTGCTGTTACAGGAGAAGGGGATATCATCTTTTCTGATGAGCTTAACCATGCCAGCATAATTGACGGCTGCAGGCTCTCCAGGGCTAGAGTAGTCAGGTACGCACATAATGATGTAGCTGACTTTCGAAGGAAAATCATAGAGAACAAAGATTCCGCCCGCAGAATGCTGGTGGTCACAGACGGCGTATTCAGCATGGACGGGGACATTGCGCCTTTACCTGACATTGTGGACGTGGCAGATGACTACGGCGTCATAGTTATGGTGGATGATGCACATGGTGAAGGGGTCTTAGGAGACAGCGGGAGGGGTATTGTCAATCACTTTAAGCTTGAGGGTAAGGTCGAGATTGAAGTAGGCACACTGTCGAAGGCTTTCGGAGTCATGGGGGGATATATAACAGGCCCTCGTGTGCTAATCGATTACCTCAAGCAAAAAGGGCGTCCGTTCTTATTTAGTACAGGACTTACACCTGCAGATACCGCTGCTGCAATTGCAGCGGTAGATGTCCTTGCAAAAAGCGATGAACTTGTCAAAAAGCTGTGGAGTAACGCTGTGTACTTCCAGGAGAAGTTAAAGGATGCAGGGTTTGATACAGGCCATACTGAGACACCGATAACCCCTGTAATGCTTGGCGACGAGAAAACAGCTTCAATGTTCTCAAGGAAACTGTTTGATGAAGGTGTCTTTGCCCAGTCAATAGCTTATCCCACTGTTCCAAGGGGTAAGGCCAGGATAAGGTGTATGTTATCCGCTGCACACAAAAAGGAAGACCTGGATTTTGCAATAAATGCTTTTCTGTCGGTTGCACGGGAGTTGGGTATCTGACAGAGAATACTGTACCTATGAGTACGATAGCAAAGAGACTCTCCACAAACAAGAGAGCCTCTTTGTTGTTCATAGACTGTTTTGACTAAAAGAGGAGTTTCGAAGTTTACGGAGAATTAATATAAAAATATCCGGGATTATTTTTTTTAAAAGAGATTGTCTGACATCAGGATGACTATCGTCTTTATGAGAAACACTCCCGTGCCCAATTTATCAGCGAACCAGATCGAGACTAATGAACCTAGACCTTTGCCATGGAGGTAATTAAGTGAGTAAGAAGACTTATCAGCTTGAACGCAGGCCATTGTACCTGCAAATTAAAGAAGAGCTGCAAACGGCTATCGAGAATAAACATTACAGGTACGGAGAAAAGCTCCCTTCAGAGCCTGACTTAGCCGAGATCTACGGTGTCAGTCGCTCGACTATCCGAGAGGCTATAAAGGTCCTGGCACAAGAAGGATTGGTTATGGTCAGACATGGATTAGGCACCTTTGTGACAAAAAGCGGCAGAGACGTGAAAAGCAATATCGCTGAGCTCCATAGTATTACTGAGATTATCGCTCAACATGGGTGGACCGCTGATACTGTTAATCCTCTAATGAGAGAAGAGGAACCTGATGAAGATCTAATTGAGCGTTTACAGATAAAACCATCTGAAAGGATTGTGCATATCGAAAGGGTCAGGACGGCAGACGGTGAACCGGTGTTCTACACTGTTCAGAAAATCGCAAAGAGCCGCGTTGGGGAAGCAATACTTTCGTGGGATATGGATGGTTCGCTTAACAGATTTCTGGAACAGAATTGCGGAACCTTCATTGCTTATACCATTGCCGAGATCCTACCTATTGCGAATTCCAAGGAAATTACGGAGAAAATGGGAATTGCGGAAAACATACCAATTCTATTGATGGATCAGATTCAGTATGACGGTTCAGACCGACCGCTATTTAGGTCTTATGACTATTACCGTACCGATGTCTTTAGATTCAATTTGATCAGAAAGAGACGCTGAATGAAAGGTGAATTGAGCATTAAAGGGGGTGATTATGAGGAAAGATTCGTAAAAGCCGTGGCGAAGCTGTAAAAGAGTTCAATTAGAAGTGTTGCAGCCAATCAAAGCCTACCGGATCCCAATTGCAAAAGGAGGATACAAAATGCGAAAGGTATTATTGTGCACTTTAGCCTTTTTGTTAGTGGGAGTTATGGCCTTTGGATGTCTAGTAAGCGCCGCTGATAAGGTTACTATCAACCTGGTGACTGCAGGCGACCAGAACATGGTTGACTTATTTCGGATGGAGCTTGGACCACTGTTTACAGAAAGAAACCCTTGGATAGAGGTGAGGGTGGTAGGCACCGGCCCCGGTGATGCCGGTTCGCAGAAGATCATAGATAAATTAAACGCTCAAAAGAAAGCCGGCAGGGATAAATGGGATATAGATGTTGCGGTTATCCATGAGATCGGGGCAGCGTTTTGTGTACAGGATGAACTCATTAAGAAATATGCTCCTTCAGCCATAACATATCAATATGTCACCAGTCAGTCAGCTAAGAGGGCTTTAGGTGTAGATGTCGAGGGATACGTGATTCCTATGTTCCAGTCTCAGACTGTGTTAGCCTATAACCCAAAATATATCCCTGAACCGCCCAGATCTTTTGAGGAGCTCGTGGCGTGGGCGAAGAAGAACCCGGGGAAATTCGGCTATAACGGAATCAAGCAGGGAGCGTCCGGTGTTTCTTTCGTTGCCAGCTGGCTATACTGGAAAACCGGCAAGTATGATATCTACGCCCTGACCGGTCCTTTCGATGAGAAGTATATGGAAGATTGGGACAAGGCATTTGGCGAACTCAAGGAGTTTGATAAATATGCAACTATGACTGCCGGCAATGCGGGAACCCTTGATATGCTGAGCAGAGGAGAGATTTGGATCGGGCCGGTCTGGGTGGATATGTTCTATTCCTGGGTGGCTGATGGTAGGATGGATCCCAATATGAGACTGGTGCTTCCTGCCCCGGGAATGGCCGGTCAACCTATGTACTATGTAATTCCGTCTAAAGCCGCGAATCCTGAGGCAGCTCTGAAATTTGTAGAGTTTGCGACGTCACCTGAGATTCAGGCCAAGTACATTGTAGAGAAATTCAACTGGTATCCTGGAATTGACGGCTCTTACATAGAGGATTATCTCCCGGAAGAAGTATGGAATAAGGTGTTCCGTGACGTAACTCCGGAAGACTTGGCTAAATATGCCAGAGCGTTCCCGATTAAGGATTACTACAATGCTATGATGGAAGCGTACGAGAGAGCAATGAGGTAGGTCGGTTTCGCTGCCGTGCCCCAAAAGGGCACGGTAGCTCTAACACTTATTCTCGGCATAATCAGAGAGACTAAGGCAGCTAAAGGGAAAGAAGGGATAGATTAAGATGCGTCTTGCCTCATCCAAACAGGCTTCGTCCGTTTCGAAACCCGGAAAAACACAGCGTCCGCGCGGTAGGGCCGGTCAGTCAAACCTAAGCGGGATACTCTTGGTTTTGCCGGCGCTTATTGTCTTGGGCGTATTATACATTTATCCTCTCATTTCTTCCATTATTATGAGTTTCGTGTCAGAACAAGGTATTGGCCTATATAATTACAGAAAAGCGATAAATCTCTATTGGGTGGATATATTCTTCACTATCGGAATAACTCTTATCTCATTGGCGATTGTATTCATAATCTCGGTGGCTATCGCAGGATATCTTAGGTTTAACCAATGGCCGTTTCTCAACTTTGTCTATCGGCTGCCGCTTTTTATTCCCTTTTTGATAGCAGGCCACTCGATGCGGGTTTTCTTAGCGCCTCATGGAATTCTGAATATCATCCTTACAAGGATTACAGGTATTCCGGAGCTTCCGGGGCTAGCCTTCGGCTGGCCGGGTCTGGTGATCGCTTTCGTCTGGAAGCAGTTTCCTCAGGCCACTCTGTTAATCTTGGGAGCGTTCCAATCAGTGCCTGATTCATGTATAGAGGCAGCCTTGAATCTTGGTAGCAATAAGTTCAGAGCTATATGGCAGATTGTTCTTCCTATTGCAAGTCCAACAGTACTGGTTGCCATGGTTTTGACTTTTGTATCAACTATTGGCTGTCTGACTATACCATTACTGATCGGTCCTTCAAAACCAGTTATGCTGCCTGTAGATATGTCTTTCCGAATCACCTACTTTAATGACTGGGGAGTAGCCAATGCATTGGGTGTCATCTCCTACCTGCTTGTAATCGGACTCTCGTTCTATTATCTCAGGTACATGGTGAAAAAGGAGGAGGCATAGGATGCAGGATGTAACAAGGACTAATTGGTGGAAGAGAATGATTCTGAGGACCATCGCAGTCACCCTAATCGGATTAGCAATCATCGGGCCTCTGGCGGGAACCTTGATTTGGAGTTTTGCGGAGAAGTGGTACTGGCCGAGTGCTTTCCCACAGCAGGTAGGCTTAAAGTATTGGAAGGCTTCCTTATCCGGGCAGTCACAGGTCATGGAGTCGTTATGGGTGAGCCTCCTTATTGCTGTAATCGTAGTGGTTTTGGCAATGCTCATTTCAGTTCCGGCAGGCTATGCTCTTGCCCGGTATGACATACCTTGGAAGAGGATTCTCTTGGTAATCTTTCTAATGCCTCAGGCATTTCCACAACTACCGGTTTTCATCAATATGACGTCCATGTTTTACCGATATAACCTTGTTGGGACAGTGACCGGGGTCGTCGCAGTTCATTTAGTTGTTTCACTGGTGTACTCAGTCTGGATCACCACAGCGGCTTTCAAGTCAATCCCGGTCTCCCTGGAAGAGGCAGCTGTTAACTTAGGTGCCAACCGTCTGAAGGTTTTCTTCAGAATCACGCTTCCTCTTGCAGCGCCGGGCTTGATAGCCAGTTCCATATTTGTCTTTATTACTTCCCTTGATGAGTTCACCGGTACCTTTTTTGTGGGAGCGCCGTTTATTCAGACACTCCCGATCTTAATGTACACAGCCAGTATGGGGTATAACATGCAGTACGCTTCCGTCATTGCTGTTCTCTTAACCATTCCGGCATTATTCTTCATGCTTGTCCTGGAGAGATTCTTGAAAGCAGAGTATATCAGTGGGTTGGGGGTATAGAACATGGCTACATTGAGAATTAAAGGCCTGACTAAGACCTACGGACAATTAAAGGCCTTGGATAATGTGGATCTTACGGTGGAAGAGGGAAAGCTTGCCGCCATTCTTGGACCCAGTGGTTCCGGAAAGTCTACTCTGGTTCGTGCGATAGCAGGATTTGTAGTGCCCGATTGTGGAGAGATTTTTCTCGGAGAGCGTGACATTACTCATGAGAGACCCGAACACAGAAATACGGCCATGGTATTTCAAAGCTACGCCTTATGGCCTCACATGACTGTTTATCAAAACATTGCCTTTGGTCTTAAGCTTAAGAAAAAAACGCCTGAGGAAATTGCAAAGAAGGTAAAATGGGCTCTTGAACTTGTTGACCTTCCGGGACTGGAAGAAAGACTTCCAACGCAGCTCTCCGGCGGACAACAACAAAGAGTGGCTTTAGCTCGTGCCTTAGTCGTTGACCCTGAAATATTGCTTCTTGATGAACCCCTTTCCAACCTTGATGCCAAGATTAGGTATAAATTACGCTTTGAAATTAAGAAGTTGCAAAAGAGACTGAATATCACTACGATCTATATTACCCATGACCAGGAAGAGGCGTTGAGTATTGCCGATTCCGTGGTCCTTCTTAAAGATGGCCGCGTTATGCAAGCAGGCGCGCCCCAGGATATTTACTCGCGCCCGGGAGATCTCTTTGTGGCAGAATTCCTCGGAGCCAGTAATATTGTAACTGGTAAGACGCTGAGAGATGAAGGAGGCCTTTATGCATCGCTCGGCGGAACCAGGCTACCCGTTCCCGACGATAAGAAGGAGAATGACGAGGTTTCACTGATTCTCAGAGCTGACGAAGTTGAACTTACCACTGAAAAGCCCGCTGAATCTGAGGATTACTATGTATTGAAAGGTATACTCTGTGATCAGATGTATCTGGGGTCACGATGGAGATACGAGGTTTCTACGCCGGAAGGCCATTCCCTACTGGTGGACCATGACAGGAACCTCGCTGCGCATTCAGAGATTTATCTTTGCATCAGTCGGGATCGGCTCTATATTTACTGACGTAGCGAGGAATAAGGGGAGAAGCTGATTGAGCGAAAACAAGCTAATCGTAGACTTCTTGAATGTCGGATTCGGGGAAAGTATATGCATTAGAGCTACAGGCACTAAACCCCTGAATATCTTAGTGGACGGCGGCGATAATCGACAGGATGTATTTGCCTGTCGCAGGAATAGAATAAAGCTGTCTCAATATCTGTCTGGAGAAGGGATTCGGGATATTGATTTGCTGGTCATTACACATCTTCATCAAGATCACTTAGGCGGAATTCATGAAGTAATCTCTGATATCTCGGTGAGGGAGGCTTGGGTTAATTACCTGTTACCTCAAGAGTTTCACGGTGGAAAAGTATCTTCGGAAGGCAGTAACATAGAGAATGCCATTGACATGTACGATGACATTTTCAGAATACTGAAAAAAAACGGGACCAAAATCCGACTCATAGAGGAAGATATGCGGTGGACAAGGGATATTAGTGATAATTCCTTGAGAATTACCGGGATGACACCAGGTAAGCAACTGCTCGCTAAACTAAACAAGGATATGGAGATGATCTACCGTACTACAAACCATGAAGAAAGAAAGGGAATACTGCAAGAAGTTGATGAATTCTTAAACCGGACTTGTATAGTAGTAAAGATAGATTATTTAGGCACTGGGATTTTGCTCTGCAGTGACGCGCCACTTTCTTTTTGGAAGCAATTCAATGATACTGAAAATCTGAAAGCGGTTATCCTAAAAGCTCCGCACCACGGAGACATAGAACATATTAATAGAGAGTTGTTAAGTGCTGTAGGTGCAAAATATCTGGTCATTAGTGCAGATGGCGAACGAACATATAATCTGCCAAGTCCGGAAACCAAGTCTCTGGCTGAGTCAATGGGACTGGAGGTCATTTATACAGAAGACTCTGATCTGAATGAATCCGGATGTGGCAAAGAGAACTCGGTGGGAAACGTTGTTCGGTTTAATGTTGGCTACAGGCAAGTAGCCTATAGCCGTCACCTGGTAAGACAGGTATAAATGGAATAGTACAGGCTTTACAGGTATTTTGTAGAAAACAAATATTATCCTGTGGATTGCCTTGTAGGGAGTGTAAGAATAAATGGCATTGGAAGGCAACGTTTTGATTGGCCAGTCCGGAGGACCGACTTCCGTGATTAACAGCAGTCTCTACGGGATAATTACGGAAGCGAAAAAGCACGGGTTTATCCGTGAGATATACGGAGCTGTTCACGGCATAGAAGGCGTTTTAAGGAAACAGATTATTGATCTCAGACGCGAGACGGATGAGGTGATAGACGGGCTCAAAAGAACCCCGGGCGCAGCTTTAGGAGGGTGCAGATATAAACTGCAAGATACTGACATGGGAACAGTATTTAGGGTATTTGACTCCGCTGATATCAGATACTTCTTTTACATCGGCGGGAACGATTCCATGGATACCGCTGCCCGGCTCAACAAGGCTGCCAAGGAACAAGGATATGAACTCCGGGTTATCGGAGTGCCAAAAACCATAGATAATGACCTTCCGGAAACCCATCACTGTCCCGGATTCGGCAGTTGCGCCAAATACGTGGCTACCTCGGTCAGGGAAGCAGGTCTTCATACAGCCAGCATGTATACGTCTGAGCCGATTACCATTCTTCAGACTGTAGGCAGGAATACCGGATGGCTTCCCGGGGCAAGTGCTTTAGCCAAGTCCCAAGAGGATGATGCTCCTCATCTTATTTACTTCCCGGAGATTGCTTTTTCCATAGAAAAATTTCTGGAAGAGGTGGAGGCAACTTACAGAAGAGTCGGAGGGGCTTTTATCGTAGTCGGCGAGGGTCTGAAGGACGCGAGGGGAGAGTACATAGAAGTTCAGGAAGATGACGTGGCTACTGATGCTTTTGGTCATCCTACATTAGGTGGCGTAAGCGAGTTCTTAAGAAACGCTATTGAGAAAAACTTAAAGATTAAGGCCCGCAATATCAAACTGGACATCTGCCAGCAAGCTGCAATGCACTTTGCTTCCCTCCGAGATGTAAACGATGCTGTAGCAGTAGGAAAAGCTGCAGTAGATGCAGCTGCAAGTGGCCTCTCCGGATTTATGGTGACTCTTCTTAAAGAAGAGGCTGCAACCGGTTTGATTGAGTTGGAGAAGGTTGCCAATGTTGAGCGAAAAGTGCCCGTTGAATGGATGAATAAAGAAGGGAACTTTGTAACCTCTGATTTCTTGGAGTATGCTCATCCCTTGATCCAAGGGGAGGCAAGGGTGTTGGTGGAGGACGGATTACCGGTTTATGCAAGACTTAAGAAATCATTTATACAGTTATAGATAAGCAGTCAACTATGTTGATTACCAGGAGGCAGTCATATGAAAAAAATCTTAATCTTTGATTTTGACGGAACTGTTGTGAACTCCATGCCTCGGCTTGCTGATATCGCCTCAGAATTGATTAACCGCTATTACGGGTTGTCTTTGGAAATCAGCAGGAATTTGTATATACTGACTTCAGGCCTCCCCTTTGTTGAGCAGTTGGAATATATGTTTCCGGGGAAAAAGGAGAACCGTCAAATTGTGGAGGAATTTGAGCGACAAAAGGAAGAAGACGTTATGAATGAGCCCTTGTTCCCCGAGACCAAAGACGTACTTGCCTATTTGGCTTCACAGGGGCATAAAATTGTTATCTCTTCAAGCAACTTTCAGCATATTATGGAGGAGTACATGGAAAGGTGCGGTTTGGCGCCTGATTTGGTTCTTGGACACAAAGAAGGGTTTTCGAAAGGGAAAGACCATTTTGACTACATTAAGGATTACTTCCAAGCTGACACCGAAGACCTGGTTTTCATCGGGGATTCTCTGCGGGATTTTGAAAAAGCCAGAGATAACGGAGTAAGGTTTATTGGGAGAATAAGCACTTTTACAGAGGATGATTTTAGACAAGCCGGCGCAGATCAAGTAATCCATGATCTGCGGGAGCTAATGCAGGTCTTGTAATCCTGTGAGTATCATTCCCCGGTGAGACCGGTGAGCTGTTTTAGTCTGCTTTTAGGAGAGACTGTTATTGCTGCCTGTCTTTATTCGGTTGCCCGCAGGATACAATTCATTTAGAAGGAAAACCGGGAGTGAACTTGAATATGTTGAGAATACTTGTGACAGGTTTTGAACCATTTGGCGGTGCCACTGTCAATCCTGCCTCTTTGGCAGTACAGAAACTCAAAACAACAGTGCGAGGCGAAGTTCAAATAGTAACTCGGGAAATACCCACGGTATTTGGCAAGTCCGCAAAGGCCGTGCACGATGCAATCTTGGAGCTTTCGCCTCAGGCGGTCATAAGCGTAGGACAGGCAGGAGGAACTCCCGGCATTCGCGTGGAAAGGGTAGCTCTCAATCTTGACGATGCAAGGATTCCCGACAATGAAGGAAATTGTCCTGTTGATTCTCCAATCGATCCTGTCGGGCCTGTCGCATATTGGGCTACAATACCCGTCCGTGAAGTGGTGGACGCAATTGCAAAACAGGGTATTCCCGCATTCATCTCATACAACGCCGGTACCTTCGTCTGCAACCATGTATTCTACTCAACCTGCAATTTTGCTGCTAAGCAGGACATACCTGTTAAGGTTGGATTCATCCATGTTCCCTACCTTCCTTGCCAAGCAGTGGGGAAGGGTGAAACTCCGAGCATGTCATTAGAGTGCATAGTCACTGCATTGGAAGCAGCTGTTGAAGTCGTTGCCGAGTCAATCGTAAGTGACTGATTGACGTCCCATAGGGATGTTGCATGCGTTTGAATTGGCGGCATAAGATGGCCTGCATTACGTTGATTTCATGTCTATTGATTTCATGTCTAATAAGGAAGAGGAATAGCGCTTTCGTGTCAGAATAAGTCTCAGGAGAAGACTATTAAGTAAAGAGCAGGTGAGAAGGTTGGAGAGAGCACTTGTTGATGAATTCATTGAATTGGTGAGTATTGATGCAGAGTCAGGTTGTGAGGCTGAAATAGCGGCTCGTGTCATGAGCAAGCTCCGCGACATAGGCCTCGATGTGGAAATGGACGATGCAGGCGCGAAGTTTGGCGGGAATGCGGGTAACGTGATTGCGAGAGCAGGCGAGGGGGATCCGATTATTCTATGCGCTCATCTTGACAGGGTGAAGCCTGGTAAAGGAATAAAGCCTGTTGTGGACAACGGGATCATCAGATCGTCAGGAGACACTGTATTAGCTGCAGACGATATTTCCGGGGTTGTCGCTATTCTGGCAGGTTTGAGGGAAGCCAAGAAGCATAGGCCTCTGCCTGCTGTGGAGGTTATATTTACCGTAAGCGAAGAGACCCGTCTCCAAGGCTCAAAGCATTTGGATTATACACGCCTTCACAGTAAGATGGCGTACATATTTGATGCTTCCAGTCCGGTAGGCACTGTCGTGACTTCCAGCCCTACCCACGTTGGGTTTGACGTCAATGTTGTCGGCCAGGCGGCCCATGCAGCTGTGAATCCCGAAGACGGGGTGAGCGCCATCCGGGCGGCAGCCTTCGCCATTAGTAAGCTCCCTTTCGGCTGGGTTGATGATCATACAACTACCAATGTGGGAGTGCTGAATGGAGGAGCGGCTACAAACATCGTGTGCGACAGCGTCAGGTTCAAAGGTGAAATCAGGAGCCTTATTGCAAGCAGGGCATCCGAACTCGCAAATGAGTTTACGGGTACTATCATCTCCGAGGCGAAGGCACATGGCACGGAGGCTGAAGTCATAACTGCCGTTGACTATAGCGGTTATAGCATTGACCGGAATGCTCCGGTAGTAGCGCGGGTTGTTGAGGCGCTTCGGAGAATTGGCATAACTGCGACGTTTGAGTCCACCATGGGCGGCAGTGACGGCAACATCTTTAACGCTAACGGCATATCCAGCATTGTGCTGGGTACAGGATGTCAGCTGGTGCACTCGACTCGTGAGTTCCTCCCGGTACCGGAGCTTGTGGCGTCTGCCAGGCTCGTTGAATCTCTGCTTGCCGTTTGACGTCAGTCAGGCCGGTGCCGTGACTTGGCTGACAGGAAGGAGATGACGCCATGATTCGGGAAGACCTTGCAAGCCGTTGGTACAACGCGATTTTTTCCCGTCATTCCGTAAGAGCATATGACGGAAGCTCTGTTCCTTCAGGCATGCAAGATGAGATTGGGCAGCTCCTGGATGGATTCTCACCTATGTGCAAAGGCGCCAGAGCTGTACTACTTGAAGGAGGCAGCTCAGAGATTCTCGCAGGCTTCATGGGTGTGTTTGGCAAAATAAGCGGGGCTGATCTGGTATTGGCGCTAATAGGCGATGCATCCTATCCCAACCACGAAGTGGCTGTGGGCTTTCTAGGAGAAGGGATTATTCTTCATGCGACGTCATTAGGCCTGGGAACGTGCTGGGTAAGCGGGACATACAGCCGAAAAGCGGTGGAGGCCCGGATCGAGTTAGGAGAATCTGAGAAGGTGATGGCAGTATCGCCTATAGGATTCGCAGAGAAGCCTGGGAACGAGATGGAGGAAAACTCTATGAAAGCGCCGGGAGGCCTGCACAAGAGGAAACCCCTTGAGTCGCTGATTCGAGGACTTCCTATGAAAGACTGGCCGCCCGGTTTCCGGAATATCCTGGAAGCAGCGCGCCTCGCGCCATCAGCAGTCAACAGACAACCTTGGCGATTTACCGTCAAGTCGGATCGAATACTTGTATCTGCTGCCAGATTCGAGTTGCTTCCGATGGCTGCAAGGAAACTCGACTGCGGTATAGCCATGCTTCATCTTGAAGCTGCGTCCGGCGCGAGCGGTATTCACGGTGAGTGGAGCCTTCTTGACACCCCCCCTGGGGTAGCTGAATACATCATTCGGCACCGCCTGCGTCGGAGAGACTCGTGAGTTCCTCTTGCACCGAATCGAGGATCAGGTGCAAGTGGTAGGGGTGTCCAATCCGTACTTTTTGATCTTCCGATATATAGTCGCTCGACTCATTCCCAGTTGCTCTGCAAGTATGTCCTTGGCCTTAGGGACATTTTCCAGACGACGCAAACCGTCTTCTATGAGCTTCTTTTCCCAGCTCTCAACTGAAGTCACCTTCGGCGCTACGTCGGGCATGATTGTCTTATCCGGCGCAGATGCTTCCTTGAATCTGGCAGGAAGATGTTGGGGCCTGATGATTTCATCGATACATGTATGCAGCACGTACTGAGCTGTATTTTGGAGTTCTCGTACATTGCCCGGCCACTCATAATGCAGGAGAATTTGAGTGGCTTCCTGCGATAAATTCGGTGCCACACAATCCATAGCAGCACTGTATTTATGAAGAAAGTAACTGAACAGAGGTATTATGTCCTCCTTGCGCTCCCTGAGCGGAGGTATCCATATGGGAATCACATTTAGTCTGAAATAGAGATCTTCCCGGAATTCGCCGTCTTCCACCATTCTTTCCAGGTTTTTGTTAGTGGCTGATACTATGCGTACGTCAGTCTTCATAGAGTGGGTTCCTCCGACGCGCTGTATCTCCCCTGAATCCAGTGCCCTCAAGAGTTTGGCCTGGAGTCTCAAAGAGCAGTCACCTATCTCATCCAGGAAGAGGGTTCCTTCATTTGCCACCTCGAACTTGCCGGGCTTGCCTCCGCGCCTTGCACCGGTAAACGCTCCGTCTTCATAGCCGAACAACTCTGATTCGAGGAGTTCCTCCGGAACCGCAGCGCAGTTTACAGCCACGAAAGGCCCATGACTCCGTGGACTGTGGTAGTGAATAGCCCTGGCGAAGAGCTCCTTTCCGGTTCCACTTTCGCCACGCAGAAGTGCAGAGGAAGAGCTCATAGCTGTCCTTAAAGCCATCTGCTTGGCTTTGCGGATAGCCGGTGAATCACCCAGGATATCTTCAATAGCGCGAGTAGGCTGTCCGTCAGTCATTTGGTAAGCTACTTTTGTCACGTCTTCGATGCTCCTGACCAGTGCAACCGCTCCGATAATCTGGCCCTCGCTCACCAGGGGCGAAGCTGTGCTCATGAGCCGCACTGCTTTTCCCTGGCCGCGAAGTAACATTTCCAAGTGCTTATATTGCGTACCTGTTGCTGCAATCTGAAATATGGGGGCTGACGGGAAAACGCGCTTAATATTCTTGCCTACTATATCTGCATCTTCCAGCTTGAGGGTTTTGACGGCAGCGTTGTTACAGCATACAATATTTCCTGTCTCGTCGATTGCAATAATTCCCTCTCCAACAGACTCAACTATTCCCTGAAGCTGGTTGTGTGTCTTTCTTAACTCTTCTTTGGCAATGTCAGATTGAGCCGCCTTTTCCACAAGCCTTGCCATCTGGTGTAAGAAATCCATGTATTCGTTGCCGTGTTGTTGTATTCTGTGTCTTTGCTCATCTGTAAATCCCACGAGCGCAATGACTCCAAGGGAAGTATCACCCACACTCAAGGGGTAACACATATGGCATGTCTCGATACACCCTGCTTTTCCGGCGCAACCGTCACAGACAGGATCATTATTTCTATCAGTGACCATATACGGGCGTTTTTTGCGAGTTGCTTCGGCAAATGAACACGAAGCAGGTAACTCCTGGCCTATCAGGGACTTGTATCTGCCTGTCCCGGCTACTCTCACAAGCTGATGGTTTGCCACTGTGACATCGAAGCGAAGCACAGTGGAGACTGCATTTGCAATTTGCTGCAAGAATTCGTTGAATGAGTCATCTATGCACATAAGTGTAGAAGTCATCTCCCTATACTTTTCGCTATTCCTATCATAGGTCATAGGCTCTCATGTTTGTCATATCAAATGATACCCCGTCTTACTGCTTTGAAGAGTCGCAGTCTCATAATGCGACTATCATTTGAGTCTCAATATGAGATTAATAATGAGCTTATACGGTCATAACGAGACCTTATGATTTTAACCTAATCAGCCGGGCGACGCCGGTTACTAAGGCTATAAGCACCTTTTGGATGACTTGGCATGAGTCTTGCGAGTAATACAGTTTACAGGTGCTTTCTGTACACTACGAGACCGCTCATCTAAACTAGATGATAGCTTAAATGCCTGTCATTGTCTATTCCAGCAGGCATGTCAGCAGGTATGAAAGAGGGTGATGCAGCCACATATTCCCTACAATGCAGTAGATCCTTTTTTTGGCTACGGTTATGGTCCGCAATCCTGAAATATGCTTTGTAGACACTAAGGAGGTTACACCGTGAGATCAGTAATTAGGAGAATTGCAATAGTCGGTTTATGTATTGCGTTGTGCACAGTCTTTTCGTCAGTTTCGTATGCAGCTCGTCCGACAATTATTAAGGTTGCTCATGACCTGTCCCCTGACCCATACGATCCAACCCACGGATTTGCCACGGTTTTCAAGAATTACGTTGAAAGCAGAACAGACGGCAAGTACGTTGTAGAAATATACCCATCAAGCGTTTTGGGTAAAGAGCGTGAGCGTCTGGAACTCACCAGGGCAGGAGCAATTCATGTCGATCTGGCGTCAGTAGGCGGTCTCAGTCAGCTTTACCAACCGGCGATCCTTCTCAATACACCATTCATGTACAAGAGTGACAAAATTGTCTCTGCCGTACTCAAGAGCGACTTCGTCGACTGGATGTTTGAGGATATGAAAAAGAAGACAGGACTTCGTTCCATATGCGTGTATGAAATGGGCGGACTGTCATGTATTACAAATAGCCTTAGGCCTATCCGTAAGCCTGCTGACATGAAAGGCATCAAGTTCCGAGCTATGGACGATAGCCAGGTCGCAATGTTCAAGGCGCTGGGTGCAAACGCGGTTCCTATGGCATGGAGCGAGACATATACAGGACTTCAGACCGGTGTTGTACAGGGACAGGTTAATCCCATTTCAGCCATTATCAGCGTGAAACTGTATGAGGTTCAGAAGTATATCACACTTAGCCGTACCCTTTTGGGCAGCCACTGGGTTGTAGTCAATGATAAGTGGTATAGCAGTCTTCCTGCGGACGTAAGGAAAATAGTTGACGACGGATTCTATTATGCAAGAGAAGCTGCAGCAGGCCTTACGCAGCTTGTCCAGGCACAAGGCCTTGAGACCCTCAAGAAAAACGGAATGGAGATTACCGCGTTGTCAGACGCCGAGTGGGAAGAGTTCGCGAAGCTCGGTTGCCCGGCAGTGCTTGAGTGGGCGAAGATGAAGATGGATCCTGCCATTGTTGACCGGTTTGTAAACACGGTGCAGAAGGTGGAGAAACAAGTCGAGGGTAAGTAGCCCACAAATTGGAGCATTACACCTACACATAAGTTGTATGTCGCCTGACTGCATATGACAAAAGAGGAGGGCCTGGCCTCTGACATTTGAAGAGGTGTCAGGTCAGGCCCTCTAAAGAAAGGCTGAAGTGAGTACGATGGGTAACAAGAAAACAGGATCAAACGGAAGCGTGCTTTTAGTCGTTGAAGAAGTAATTGTCAATGCATGTGCATTCATGCTGGCTGCAATGACAATTATTACTCTTATAGCTGTTTTCTACAGGTACGTGCTTGGTAACGCGCTTTCGTGGACTGAAGAGCTTACGCGTTATCTGATGATTTTTGTTGGTCTGTTCGGCACGGCTGTTGCATTGAGACGAGACGAGCATGTCGGCTTCACAATGATTGTGGAGAAGCTTCCTCATTCGTTACAAAAAGCAGCCAACATCATAAGTTACGTAGGTATCGGCATATTCTGCTGGATCATGGTCTACAACGGGTTTAAGTGGGCATCGTGGACCGGAACCACAGCGGAAATCCTGCCGATTCCTATGTGGATCCCATGCTCAATGGTGCCGATAAGCGGCTTGGCGATGCTTGTTGTAATCGCGAGCAAAATCTGGAATGAGCTGAGGGGTGAAAAGAAGTGACTGCCTTACTGGTCATCGTAGCATTTGTTGTCATGCTTATTTTAGGCACACCAATCGCTTTTGTTCTGGGCTTGGCCGGTGTTGTTGCATTAGTCGGAAGTAGCGGCGGAAGCCTTCTGATGCTAGTGCCTCAGCAGATTTTTTCCGGTATGAATTCCTTCGTGCTGATGGCAATACCATTCTTTATCCTTGCCGGGGAGTTAATGAACGCAGCCGGAATAACCAAGAAAATCGTAAACCTTTCCAATGCTCTTGTAGGGCGCATGAAAGGTGGCCTCGGCCATGTCAATATAGTAGCTAACATAATCTTCGCCACCATGTCCGGAGCAGCGGTAGCAGCAGTAGCCGGGCTTGGAACCATCCTAATCCCATCAATGGAGGAATCCGGATATGACAAGTCCTATGCTTGCGCGCTCACTGCATCCGCATCAGTAATCGGCCCCACCATTCCACCGAGTATTCCTATGGTTGTTTGCGCATCCACCGCAGGCATTTCAGTTGCGGCGATGTTTGCCGGGGGCATATTCCCAGGGTTGCTTCTCGGCGGACTGATGATGATTGTCAACGGAATCATCTCCGTACGTAGGGGGTACCAGTTGGAAGGACAGTCCTATAAAGGCACCATGGGTGAAATAATTAAGGATGGCCTTATTGCCTTAGGTATGCCGGCTATTATCATATTGGGAATTCTGGGAGGCATATTCACAGCTACAGAGGCAGCTGCAGTCGCAGTTGCTTACGCGGTCATAATTGGGAAGTTTGTCTTCAAAACGCTTGATGCCAAGGTCTTATGGCAAGTCTTTAGGAACGCTGTGAGCAAAACAGGAGTATCGTTGCTCCTCGTATCAATGGGCGGAATTCTAAGCTGGGTGATGGCATCTGAGCAAGTACCCGCGAAAATGGCTGATGTCATCCTAAGCATCGGAGGCAGCCAGGTCGTATTTATGCTTCTTAGCATCATTCTTCTTCTCATAATTGGGTGTTTCATGGATCTCACTGCATCTTTAATAATGCTTACGCCCATTCTTCTGCCTATTGCAGTTCAACTGGGAATTAATCCTGTGCACTATGCTTTGGTTATGGTTGTTGCCCTTAATATTGGGCTGATCACGCCTCCTGTAGGCGCAGTCTTGTTTGTCACGTGTGCTGTGGCGCGCGAGAAGTTTGAGAATATCGTAGGTGAGATTTGGCCGTTTCTTCTTTGCCACGCCATCGCCCTTGCGATAATTGCTTTTGTGCCAAAGTTGACGCTCTTTATTCCTAAGGCTCTTGGTTTGTTGTAATGAGAAATCAAATACGAATAGGCAAATGAAAAGAGGGAGTAGGACATGAGAATTGACAGAGTCGATGTGATTCATACCGCGATTCCACTGAAGAGCAGCTTCAGGACGAGCTTTGGGGCAATATCCGCCCAGCACTCTGTTGTGACAAAAGTTTACTCAGAAGGACTGGTTGCATACGGTGAAGCGTGTCCGTTTCTTGCTCCAATCTACAGTTATGAGTGCGTGGGATCTGTCCAGACAGTCCTCGCGAATTTCATAATTCCGCAAGTGCTTGGCAAGGAGATCAACGGTGCCTCTGACTTCATGGAGAAGGTCAGCTTTATAAAGGGGAACAATCATGCCAAAGCAGCCCTGGAAAGCGCAATATGGGCCCTTCAAGCGAAGGCTGAAAAGAGACCGTTATGGCAGGTTCTCGGGGGAACCAATCCCAAGGTGGACGTAGGTGTAAGCATCGGTATGCAGCCAAGTACTTCCGCTTTGCTCAAGAAGATCGAGGGCTATCTCAACGAAGGATACCGTCGCATAAAGATAAAAATCGAACCCGGTGAGGATCTTGAGCTGATAAAGTCGGTCCGCAAGGAGTTTCCGGATATTATCTTCATGGTAGACGCCAACTCCTCATACAAAGTGACAGATATAGATTTCTTGAAGAAGCTGGATGATTTCAATCTTCTTATGATAGAGCAGCCTCTTGGAGAGGACGATATTGTGGACCACGCGGAACTCCAAAAAGAAGTCAGGACGCCTGTATGTCTGGACGAGAGCATCCACACAGTGGACGATGCTCGCAAGGCTATACAACTTGGAAGCTGCCGCATTATCAACATTAAGTATGGGCGTGTAGGAGGCCTGTTGAATTCAATAAAGATCCATGATCTATGCAAGAAAGCAGGGGTTGGCAACTGGATCGGAGGAATGATCGAAACCGGTATAGGACAGGTAATAAAGACTGCCCTCGGAACACTTGATAACTTTGTATATGCGGCAGATATAGAAACCAGTGACCGATTTGTCGTTGAGGATGTTATAACTCCTGAGCTCTCGCAAACTGACGGTTATTTGGATGCTAACACTGAGTATCAGGTTGACGAGGAGAAACTGAACAAGTACACAGCCGAAATCTCAATTTTCAAAGCATGACTGCTCAGGGAGGGATCTCAAATGCAAGTAGTTTCAGCCGATGAGCATGAGCTCCGCGCTGAGCTGGTCAGGGAATTCTGTGAACTGGTCCGGGTAGACAGCGAACCATATGAAGAAGCCGAACTGGCAGACGTGGTGGAGGAGAACCTGCTTGAGCTGGGGTTTGAGGTGGAACGCGATGATGCCGGCAAGAAGATCGGCGGGAATTCCGGGAATCTCATAGCGAGACTGCCTGAAGCGCAATGTTCTCGTGAAAAACCTATATTGCTCTGCGCCCACTTAGATAGGGTGCCTCCTGGAAAAGGTGTCAAGCCGCGCCTCAAAGGAGATCGAATTGTCTCTTCCGGAGATACGGTCCTCGGCGCTGATGACGTAGCCGGCTTGGTAGCCATTCTTGCGGGAGTGCGTATGGCTCGCAGGGTTCAGTCCGTCCTTCCTCCTCTTGAAGTCGTCATTACCGTGTGTGAAGAGAAGGGGCTCCAAGGGTCGCGCCATCTGGATTACTCGAAGCTACAATCTAAAACAGGCTTCGTCTTTGACGCCGCAAGGCCTGTAGGTGTCGTGATATACGGCGCTCCGACCCATGTCAAGTTTGAGGTGGATGTCATAGGCCGTGCAGCTCATGCAGGGATAAACCCTGAGGACGGGGTCAGTGCCATACAGACTGCAGCTGGAGCCATAACCCGTATTCCTTTTGGCTGGGTGGATGATGATACAACAGCGAACATCGGGACAGTAACAGGCGGTGAGGCTATGAACATCGTCTGTGAACGAGTTCACTTAGTCGGTGAAGTGCGAAGCCATGACGACCGAGTTGCAGCAAGAGTCTTGAAGCAGATAGAAGACTGTTTTGCCGAAGAGGCCAGAAAAAGCGGGGCCAAGGCCGAGTTCGAAGCATCTACACTGTACAAAAGTTACCGTATAGATGAGAATTCTGAAGCGCTTCGGTTGCTAAGACATGCCATAGGCAGTGTCGGGCGAAATATGACACTGGAACTGTCCAACGGCGGAACAGACGCCAACCAGTTCAATGCCAACGGTATTGAAAGCGTAGGTCTGGGAATCGGGTTTGAGCAAGCGCATTCAACACGTGAGAGCATAACTGTGGAAGAACTGGTTGCCGCAACAAAGCTCGCGTCATGCTTAATTCTTAGGTCGTAGAACGGAACCTGTTAGAGTCAGAAAGAATCGTTATGTAGTTGTAGAAGGAGAAAACCATGTTATCTATTAAGGAGTTTCTCAACAGTGAAGTTCGCCCTGCTTACGGATGTACTGAACCCGGAGCTGTAGCTCTTGCAGTATCAAGGGCATGCGAAGAACTTGCGGGTGACTACATCATATCTGTAAAGGTTGAAGTAAGCAGCAGCATATACAAGAATGGATTGGATGTCGGAATTCCAGGCTGTGACGGCGCACGCGGCAATCCGATGGCTGCTGCGCTCGCTGTGCGGTGTGGCCGCTCTCAATATGGGCTTGAGGTGCTGAAAGATGTCACCGATGATGATGTAGAGAACGCTAAGAAGTGGATTGAAGACGGGAGAGTAGAAGTCCTTCACAATCCTCACCGCAAAGGCGTATACGTGCGTGCGGAAGTAAGAAGCCAAGAGCACGTTGCAACCTGTGTGATAGAGCATGAACACTCTTTTATTACTGAGGTTACAAGAGACGGAATTGCAGTAGAGCGAAATAGCAAGGCACCGGCTTCCGGCAATGGCAAATCCGTGCCTGACATTATACGCAAGATGTCTTACCGAGAACTGCTGAGCTTGGTCAAACAGATTGATGACGAAGACATGGATTTTATCATGGAAGGCGCTCGTATCAATCGGGAGATGGCTGAATACGGTCTCCGTAACCGGAACTACTCAGGCCTTGGCTTCGGGGCCGGGTTTAATGAGTTGGTACAGGAAGGACGCGTCAGTGACGACCTGGGCAACATAATTCGCTACCTGTGCTACTCAGCTTCAGACGCGCGTATGTCAGGCGCCTTGTTGCCTGTGATGAGCAGCGCAGGCAGCGGTAATCATGGAATCACCGCAGTCTTGCCGGTCTTGCTCTTGGGGGAGAGATTAGGCAAGAGCAGGGAGGAAATAGCCTGTGCCATAGCAGTGAGCCATCTGTCAACGAGTTTCATCAAGAGCAGACTAGGGCGTCTGTCATCAGTATGCGGGTGTGTTGTAGCTGCAGGAGCGGGGGCAGCAGCAGGTATGGTGTGGCTGATGGGAGGAGACGAAGATCAAGCCTGCTCTGCAATGCAGATCGTGCTGGCAGATACTGCAGGTATGGTCTGCGACGGGGCAAAAGAAAGCTGTGCTTTGAAAGTCGGAGTAGGCGGGGTCGAAGCTTACACTGCTGCTCTTCTTGCTATGAACGGTAAAGGTGTATCCAGGTCTCAGGGAATTGTTGATGATAGTATTGAAAAGACAGTGGAGAATATCGCACAGCTTAACAACGAAGGAATGTGCAATGCTGATAGAGTGATCATAGAGATATGCGAGGCTAGGGTAAACGGGGATTCGTGTTAAAATCCCGTCGAAAATCCTTGACTTTGATCTCGGAGTCGCTTACAATTCCTTAAGATGTACAAACGAGCCCAATGAGGCGAACAAGTACTGATGACATCGACGACTTGGGATAGTTGGATAAAAGCCTGCTTAGCCTCAGGGCCAAAGCAGGCTTTTATATATCTGCATCAGGGGGGGTGGATAAGTGAAGTTTCGGGAGAAAGCGCTAATCATGGACGAGGCAGCGATCAGGCGTGCTCTTACACGAATTGCCCACGAAATAAATGAGGCAAACAAGGGAGTGGAAGAGGTAGCGCTTGTCGGGATAAGACGAAGGGGAGGGCCTCTGGCTCATCAGCTTGCGTCCCAAATTGAGAACATTGAAGGGATCAAGCCTCCAGTCGGTGTCCTGGACATAACTCTCTATAGAGACGATCTTACTACTTTAGGGCCTGCGCCGATCGTGCACCGTACAGAGGTGGATTTTGACGTTACCGGCAAAATCATAGTCTTAGTGGATGATGTAATATTTACAGGCAGAACGGCCAGAGCGGCATTGGACGCTTTAATGGATCTGGGCAGACCCAAACGGATTCAGTTAGCAGTCCTCATTGACAGGGGCCACAGAGAACTGCCAATCAAACCGGACTTTGTAGGTAAAAACGTTCCTACATCGCGAGAAGAAATAGTCTCCGTTTGCGTAGAAGAGATAGACGGAGAGAACAAGGTGATCATTGAAGAAGTTATAGAGTAGCAAATACCGGAATAGGAGACCCTTTAAGCTAGTCCCGTGAGGCTGGCAAGGGATATGGGAGTCGGATCAAGCAAGGTCTAACACCTCGGTGATTCTAAAATAGACGTTGCGGAGCCATACCCCTTTAGCTTTGCACACAATGGGACAGTGGCGGGGAGAAGGGGCGTGACTTATGAGATTCGACAGAAGAAAGGACTTACTCGGACTTCGTGATATCACAAGAGAAGAAATTGAAGTAATACTTGGAACCGCCATCCCCATGAAGGACATCATCAGGCGCGATGTGAAGAAAGTGCCTGCCCTCCGAGGAAAAGGTGTCATTACTGTCTTCTATGAAAACAGCACCCGCACGAGAACCTCGTTTGAACTTGCAGGAAAATATCTCAGCGCGGATACTTCTAATCTGGCTGTTTCCACAAGTAGCGTGCAAAAAGGAGAAAGTCTTAAGGATACTATCAAGACCATTGAAATGATGGGCCCTGATGTTTTGGTCATGCGTCATTCTTGTAGCGGAGCTCCTCACTACGTGGCAAGAAACACTACCATGCGTGTTATCAACGCAGGAGACGGGATCAATGAGCATCCTACTCAGGCACTCCTTGACATGTACAGTATTCGCGAACGCAAAGGCACTTTGGAAGGCTTGAAAGTAGCCATAGTCGGCGATATCCTCCACAGTCGGGTCGCGCGTTCAAATATCTTCGGCCTCAGTAAGTTCGGATGCGAGCTTAGAGTAATCGGCCCGTCAACACTGATTCCCCCCGGTATCGATAAACTGGGAGTCAAGGCCTATGCCAATCTTGAGTCAGGCCTTAAAGGGGTCGATGTAATCAATGTTTTGCGTATTCAGAAGGAGCGCCAGCATGGCGCACTCTTCCCGTCTATTGATGAATACCGGGAGCTCTACATGATTAGACCTGAACACCTGGCTCTGGCTGCTGACGATGCAATTGTTCTTCACCCGGGGCCTATGAACAGAGGTATCGAGATATCAACAGAGCTGGCTGAAAGTCCAAGATGTATTGTAAATGAACAGGTCTCAAACGGAGTTGCTGTGCGGATGGCGATTCTATACCTGATGTTGGGAGGCGGAAGAGATGAAATTGCTGGTTAAGGGCGGACGGGTTATAGACCCCGGCAACAATATTGATGAGATTTGTGATGTCCTCATCATAAACAGTAAAATAGCTGCTATTGGAAGAGATTTACCCATAACCGGAGACGAAGATGTAGTAGACGCAGGAGGAAAGATAGTCTGCCCCGGCTTCATTGATATCCATGCCCATTTTAGAGACCCTGGGTATGAGTACAAGGAAGACATTATAACCGGATCGAAAGCTGCAGCGGTAGGAGGCTTTACTACTGTCTGTTGTATGCCTAACACGGATCCTGTTATCCACAACGGGCCTGTCGCAAGTTATGTAAGGCGCAAAGGTGAGGAGGCGGGCTTAGTAAATGTCCTCCCAATCGGCAGTATTACCAGGAACCTGGAAGGCGAAGAGCTCAGTGAAATGGCAGAGCTGGCAGAAGCAGGCTGTATCGCCTTTTCTGATGACGGTAATCCTGTGATGAGATCAGACGTGATGCGACACGCCTTAGAATATGCCGGCATGTTAAACCTCCCGATTTTCTCCCACTGTGAGGACTTGAACCTTTCCCGCGACGGCCAGATGCATGAAGGATATTACTCCACACTATACGGCTTACAAGGAATTCCCGCTGAGGCGGAAGAGATCATGACAGCGAGAGATGTCGAGCTCGCGTCTCTAACCGGTGCTCGCCTGCACGTGTGCCATGTATCCACAAGAGGAGCCCTCCATATCATTGAAGAGGCCAAGTCATCAGGCGCCCATGTTACCTGTGAGGTAACCCCGCATCATCTGACCCTTACTGATGAAGCAGTCGGCTCCTATGATACCGATACCAAGGTCAACCCACCCCTTCGCTCGGAAGATCACGTCAACGCCTTGGTGAAGGCGGTGTCTTCAGGACTTATTGACTGCATCGCGACAGATCACGCGCCTCATAATGTTGAGAGCAAGGACTGTGAGTATGCAAAAGCCTCGTTTGGAATTTCAGGCATTGAGACTGCGGTACCCGTAATCATGGACAGGTTGGTCCATACCGGTCTTCTGGATATTGTTGAGATGGTCAGGCTCTTTACTCTCGGACCCAGCCGAGTCTTGGGCCTTTGTCTTGGCACATTGACTCCTGAGTCAAAGGCTGACATTACGATAATAGACCCGGACGCCATTGGGCGCGTAGATCCGGCGGCATTCCATTCCAAAGGAAAGAATACTCCGTTTAAGGGTATGGAGCTTCGTGGCTGGCCTTGGATGACCATCTCAGGAGGGAAAATCGTCGCTCGAGAGGGACGCCTTGTGTAGACGCGGGGTACAGGGGATTAAGGAGTGTGTCGATGGATGTTCTTCCTAAAAAACGCTGAAGTTATTAGAAATGACCGTGTCGGGGACGGACTCTATGAGCTTGAATTCCGGGCGCCACAGATTGCAAGTCATGGGGAACCCGGGCAGTTCATCCATGTAGAAGTCAAGCCTCATCCGGCTGAATCATTGTCTCCGCTTCTTAGACGCCCGTTCAGCCTATATGGAGTGGATTCGCGGCAAGGTGCGATATCCATTCTCTATAGAATCCGGGGTCTGGGCACATCAATATTGGCGCGGGCAAAGCCCGGGGAATGTTTAAGTGTGCTTGGACCCCTTGGAAGGGGATTTACTCTCCCTGCCAAGGAAAGTGTAACCCTTTTGGTCGGGGGTGGAATGGGGATCGCTCCCCTCGTGTATCTGGCAGACTGTCTTACGCGCTTAAGTTGTAAGGTGACTGTCCTGTACGGGGCGGAAACAGCATCTGAATTAGTGGCTTTGGAGAAATTGGAACAGAAAGAAGTAAAGTGTCATGTCGCGACTATGGACGGCAGTAAAGGATACGAAGGTTTTGTGACCGATCTCCTAACATGTGTTCATGCTGGGGAATCAGCCTCTATGTCCATTGAAAAACAAGCTGATTTGCTTAGCGGATCGCCCGGTGAATCGCACACTTTATCATCGGGGCGGACATTATCTGATAGAGAAGCCAACGATATCCATAGACAGCCTGACATTATTTACTCCTGCGGCCCTTTGGAGATGATGGCACATGTTGCGCGGTTCGCCGACGAGCGGGGTATCCCCGGGGAAGTATCGCTTGAGTCGAATATGGCTTGCGGAGTAGGAGTGTGTCTTGGGTGCGCATTGAAGCTTAAAGGCGGTAACGCCGGTTACGCGAAGGTATGCAGTGACGGCCCGGTTTTCCCCATGGACCGGGTGGAGTTTACAGTAGGGGAGGAGGCTCGGCTGCAATGAATCTTGCAACTGACTTAGGCGGAATCAAGCTTGCTAATCCGGTTATTATGGCGTCAGGCACTTTCGGATATGGGTTTGGCTATGAAAGCTTAATAGACCCTGGTGATGTAGGTGCAATTATCACTAAAGCGACCACAAGGGAGCCTTGGACCGGCAATCCTCCTCCGCGAATCGCTGAAACCCCCTGTGGGATGCTTAATGCAATTGGCTTGGAAAACCCAGGTATCGAGGTTTTCTTAAACGAGCATCTTCCGCGACTTGAGAGCTCGGGCGCAGTTGTTATTGTGAATATCGCAGGCAGAACCTTCGAAGAGTATGTTGAGCTTGCTTCAATGATTGAGACCGTCAGGGGAATTTCAGGAATTGAGATTAACATATCCTGTCCAAACGTGGATTTTGGAGGAATGCAGCTTGGGACTGCGCCTGATATGGTCTACAGGATAGTAAAAGCTGTGAAGGAGAAGACTCATCTTCCGGTAATGCCGAAACTATCGCCTAATGTCACTGATATAATTGAGATAGCAAAAGCAGCAGAATCTGCGGGCGCTGACGCGATTTCCATGATTAACACCTTACAAGGGATGGCGGTGGATATTGAGATGAAACGTCCGGTTTTGGGAAATATCTTTGGCGGACTGTCAGGGCCGGCTATAAAGCCTATAGCCCTTCGCATGGTCTATCAAGTATACCGGGCAGTGGATGTCCCCATATTAGGCGGGGGAGGTATCATGTCAGCAAAAGACGCAATTGAGTTTCTCTTGGTAGGAGCAACGGCTGTTTCCATTGGCACAGGCACTTTTGTCAATCCCAGGCTGGCTATGGAGGTTAAGGCAGGGATTGAGGACTACATGAGGAGACACTCCCATACCGACTTGCGCGAGATTATCGGAGCAGCGGTCCTGTAAACATGATCTTCTCTCATCCGACTCAACCCGAGTGTTGTATATCTAAGGGAGGTTGCACTATGCAGGCGAAAGAACGAGTTATTTTAGCCCTTGACGTAAATACGGAAGATGAAGCCATAACGTTAGTGAAAAAGCTCCGAGAACATGTAGGCCTGTTCAAGGTTGGGATGCAACTCTATACCGCAGGTGGCCCACAGGTTGTAAGACGTATTCAAGACCTTGGGGGTTCTGTCTTTGTGGATCTGAAATTCCATGACATACCAAACACAGTCGCTTCGGCAGGACGAGTAATGACAAGGCTTAGGTGCGCCATGTTCACCACTCACGCTTCAGGTGGGACTGAGATGCTCAGAGCTCTTGCTCAGGCGGTGGAAGATGAGGCTGCTAACTTAGGTGTAAAGCCTCCGTTGGTGTTGGCTGTTACTGTCCTCACCAGCATAGATCAACGAATCCTTGAAGAGGACCTTCTCATTGGCGGAATGACAGTAAAAGATGTGGCGGTAGAATGGGCGTGTCTTGCTGAGGCTGCCGGGGCAGGGGGTGTGATATGCTCCCCGCTGGAGGCGGAAGAAATACGGGCTGTATGCGGGCCTGAGTTTAAGCTGGTGACCCCTGGCATCCGTCCTCGGTGGGCTGCTAAGAATGACCAGAAGCGAATCACCACACCAGGGGACGCGATTAAGCTAGGTGCAGACTACATAGTCGTGGGACGAGCCATAACCGGGGCTGATGATCCGGTATCTGCAGCCATGCGAATTGCAGATGAGATTGAACAGGCAGAAGGTGAGCTCAGTGTTAACTAGAGAAGAGGCCCTTAGAATCTTTGTGGATGCAGGCGCATTGCTAAGCGGGCATTTTGTGCTTACGTCAGGGCGGCACAGTGACCATTATATGCAATGTGCTCAGGTTTTGAAGTATCCGACGCAAACACAGATATTAGCTAGCCACTTAGCTGACGAATTTAGAGATGACGGTATTGAAATTGTAATCGGGCCTGCAATAGGAGGTATTATCGTCTCATATGAAGTAGGAAGGCAACTTCAAGTGCCTGCTGTATTTGCAGAACGTGAAAACGGCAAGATGACTCTCAGGCGCGGATTCAGACTCCATCCGAATCAGCGTGTGTTAGTTGTTGAAGATGTGATTACTACAGGCGGGTCTGTGCGAGAGGTCATGCAATTGGTGAAGGAGTGTGGCGCAGAAGTCAGAGGTGTCGGGGTCCTCGTCGATCGTAGTAACGGCTCTGTCAAGTTTGGGACTAAGCAGCGTCAAGTGTTATCTATGGAGATAAGCTCTTGGGATGCTGCAGAATGTCCGTTATGCAAGGAAGGGCGAATTCCTCTTCAGAAGCCGGGGAGTAGGACCTAAATCGGATTTTGCCGAAGAACGGGCAACCTGTGAAAGTAACTGGTCGGGGCAGGCGGACTTGAACCGCCGACCTCTTAGTCCCGAACCAAGCGCGCTACCAACCTGCGCCATGCCCCGACCTAAGCAAAGGGTGTAAGAAAACAGTGTCTGACAGTCATAGTATACGTGATGCCTGATTGTATGTCAAACACGTTTAACGGGCGGGTCTGAGTCAAGTTGTGGTGGGTACTATTTCATCTACCCTCGAAAAGTAGCTATTTGTGCCGTCTGGTTTTCAATCAAGCATAGGTTTTTGTCTCCAATGCCTTAGTAGTAAATACATAACTTAACCACACTAGTAAACATCGTATTTCTGCATGGCTTTAGATAACTGGGCTGTTCTTCTATAGATTCCGGACGAGACTAATCACCATCCTGCCGCGAATTTCTGAAATACCTTAGA
>Ga0208198_1000123_pt1 | contig 95549 bp, 78 predicted proteins | sample AD_JPNTR2_MetaG_FD_184446 | JGI IMG/M metagenome (GOLD analysis project Ga0208198, IMG submission 184446) | Active sludge microbial communities of municipal wastewater-treating anaerobic digesters from Japan - AD_JPNTR2_MetaG (SPAdes) (version 2) | ecosystem: Engineered > Bioreactor > Anaerobic...
AAATGAATTTCGTCCTCCGAAAATTTCGAATTCAGAGGAACTAAAAAAAATTAAAAAAATCCTGAAAACTCCATCATTTAATCTCAAAAATAAATGCAAATTCGGACTCGGAATTGTTACCGGAAACAACAACGAAATTTTAAGCAACATTCCGGAAGACAATGATTTTATCCCCATTTATACTGGGAAGGACCTTAAAAAGTTTGTTTTCCATGATGCAAAATTTTACTTTAAGTATAATCCCGAAATTCTACAACAATGCTGTAAATATGAGAAATACACTCAGAAGAAAATTTGCTATAAATTCATTTCCGATACACTTATAACTGCTTATGACGATAAAGGAAGATTTTTGCTTAACAGTATAAACTTTTTTATCATTAATGACAACAAAATCCCACCAAAAGCCTTGTCAGCATTTCTGAACTCGGAAATTGTAAGTTTTATTTTCAAAGCACTTTTTAATTCACAAAAAGTACTTTACCATCATATCGAACAAATTCCAATACCCAATAAGTTTTATGATTACACAAATGAATTAGAAAACTTGTACAATAAAATTTCTTCCGGCGAAAAAACTCTCATAAATGAATTAAATAAACTCTGCGAAAATCTTTACAATTAATTTTAATGTTTATAAAATAAGAATCCATCTGCATAACTTATTTCTTCATTTTCGAAACTTGCTGTTTCTTTTTTTCCAAAATGACCTATTTTAATAGCTGCAATTGTGTCAATATTTTCAGATTCAACCGATTGTTGGGCTGAGGCGATAAAATAAACATTTGTTGAATTTTCGGGCAGTACCCTGAAATTTATTCGATTATTTTGAAGTGTCAGGTAAAACAGCAATTCTTCATTCCAGGGAGTATCTGCGTTAAGTAAATAAACCGGCTCTCTGTTTGTTAATTTGCATATTCGAGATGCTGATTCTTTCTGCTTTAAAGTAACATCGTAATATTCTATTCCTTGAGGGACAATCATCTTATAGTAAAAATTAAAAATGAATAAAAACAAAATTGCAACAAGCAAAATCTGACCTCTCATTCTATAAACAGCATAAGTACAAATCGAAATCAATAAAATAAATATAATTAAATGTGAATTAGTTGGTTTTAATGAAAAGAATAAAATTATTACACTTAATAAAATCAAAATACCAACAATATTTACAAAGATTTTCAAAAATTTGCTTTGCCATGAAATCAAAACACAAGTAAAACTCAAAAACAAAAATGGCATCACCGGGAACAAATACAAAGCGTGAGGCTTGGTTTGCAACGAGTAAATAATATAATTAAAAACAAAGAGTATGATGCCGAAAAATAAAAGAGGTGTTGATTTCACGTAAGTCCAAATTTCTCTTTTAAATAACATAAATATAAGTATAATGCCGGGAAAGAAAAAGGTTAACAATCCATAGGGCATGGCAAAAATTCTCTGAAGAACTCCCGGCCTGAAATATTCCTCATCAAGATGAAAAAATAAAACATTAACAGCTTCATAAATAATTTTTAAAAAATAGTCCGAATGACCAAAAATTGCCATCACCCCCCATGGGATAGCAAAAAATAAAATTAGTCCTAGAAAATTAAAAGGTAAAATAAAGATTTTAAAATTTCTATAGGCTATAGCAGCAGCAAATAATCCTGAAAACAAAAATACCAATGCCGGTAATCCTTTAAACATAAAAGCAAAACTTCCGGCTATCCATGATAATAAAATATATAATGTAGTTCTGTTAGTTTGAAAGGCTTTTAAAATCGCCCAAAACGAAATAATAACAAATAAGTTGTAAAAGTTATCAGGATAAATTAGTTCAAAACGTTTATTGACTCCTAACGAAACAATAAACAATGCTACTGTTAATGCTGCAACAAAATTATCCGACAATAAATTTCTAAGTCCGAAAAACAAAAAAATAATTAGAAAAATATTTGGAATTTGATTAAAACAATGAAACCAATATTGTGAATCCCCAAAATCAAAAACCGACAGAATTAAAAAGTAATAATAAGATAATCCGGGAGGCTTTATCAGAAAATCTTCTCCTTTGATTGAGGGAAATGAATTATTGTTTGAATATTTCATTTCGAGTGCCGGCAAAATTGCTTTAACCTCTTCACTGTGCATATTTATAAGTCGTTGCGGAGAAATAACAAATAGCGATACTGAATACAATATTATAAAAACCAACAGTATAAGATAATTTTTTGTAAAATCTTTTGTGATATGAATTTGTATTCCCGGATTTCTTTCAGTTGTACGTTTGTTAACAAAATATTTTTCCAAAAACAAATACAAAACCAATAATGACAATAGCAATAATCCAATTGTAAATATTTTAACTAAAATTCCGGCAGTGCTGCCCCATGTAATTGCAGTAAACAAAATATCAGAGTAACTGAATTTATTTTTTACTTTAATTTCGTTAGTGCTTTTTTTATTAAATATAACGGAATCTAGTAATTTCTGGTTTGAATATATATTTATTATGCAGGTAGAATCACAGTTAATTGGCAAGATTTCTATTTTTCTAATCCATTCGTTATATAGCTCTAAATCCTCACCGGCAGATAGTTTTAAGGTTCTCTTGCCAGATGAAAAACCTGTAATTTCAATATAAACAACATTAGACTCTTTTCCTATTAGTTCAAAATTGATATTCCCGCAAAAATTTATATATGATTTTACATAAGCTAAAAAAGAAAATAATGATATATAAGCACCAATAACTGAAACTAAAAGAAATATTTTAATACTCCGGATTTTCATTTCGAAGGATTAAATTTTAACAGTTTCATTGCAGATTTTGCATGAAAAACAAATTGCTTAAAACTCCTAATCGTTTTAAGTCTTCTAACTACATAAACAGGTCGAAGATAAAACTTTTTAAAAGCAAATTTACATAGTTCAAATTGTCTTTCTTCTGATAAATATTCGGTGTAATAATGCATTTTGAAAATTGAGTAATTATTTAAGGGGTCTTCGGCAAATTGTTTCCAGAAATCACTTTTAATTATCCCTTTTTGCAAAGCAAGATTATATGCTGAAGTATTAGGTAATGGTGTGAAAATATTAAATTCAGCAAAATCTAGTCCGGATTTCATAGCAATTTTTAAGTCATTTAAAACAATATCCTCAGTTTGTCCGGGTAGTCCAATAATAAAATTCCCCACTGTTTGAATACCAAATTTTTTACAAAGTTTTAAAGTTCTTAAAATCTCTTTTTTCTTCAAATTTTTGTTACATAAGTTCAAAACATTTTCATCAAAAGTTTCTATTCCAAATTGGACTCTAATTAAGCCGGCCTTTTTTGCAATTTTTATATTTTCTTCATTTATGGACTTTATCCTTCCTCTGAAACTCCATTTTATTTTCATTCCCGACTGAATAATCGCTTTACTAAAATCAATTATCTTTTGAGAATTGATACTGAATAAATCGTCGAAAAAGAAAAATTTACGAAATCCTTCTCTATATAAATAGGTTATTTCATCCAAAATATTCTCTATAGACCTACTACGATATTTTTTTTCTGGTGTAAAGCAAAAACTACAATTAAAAGGGCAGCCTCTAGATGAAATTATGCTTATCTCACTTTCCTGTGTATCGAAAACGCTATGATATATTTTTGGATTTACCAGATTTCTTGCAGGAAATTCAAGTTCGTCAACCTTGGTTATAAAAGCAGTCTCAGGATTTAAAAATACTCCAGAGGATTGTTTAAACCCTAATCCTTTTATATTTTTCAGTTCCTCTAAATCACAATTATTTTTTAAACCAATACACAATTCTGTAAAACTATATTCAGCTTCGCCTCGAATTATAAAATCAACATCAGGATAAGTCGCAGAAAATTCAGGATATGAGTAAACATGATGCCCACCAAGCACAATTTTAATATTTTTATTGAATGATTTAATATTTTTTGCACAAATCAGCACATCATACATGGTAGTAGTGAAAGTTGTAATTCCAACAACTTGGGGATTAAATTCTGCAACGTAGTTTTCCAAATCTTTATGTGAAATATTTTGTACAGGACAATCAAAAAGTTTTACGGTAAATCCATTTTTAATAAGATTCGCAGCTATATAAAGCAATCCCATGGGTGGAAAGCATCCAGCCATTTCCATTAGCTCAGAATCAATTCCAATGTTGAGAGTATGCTCAAAAGGCGGATTTATTAATAAAACTTTCATTTCACCCTTAATTCTTTCAAATCCTCTAATAGTTTTAAATACAATATATCATTATTAAAAATTTCTAAAAAATTATAAACAAATGGCTTTAATGGAAAAATATTCTTAATTTTCAACTTTCCATTTTCATATATTAATTCAATAAAAAGATTTTGACCTATATCGGTTAATATAACCTCAATAATCAATTCATTTTGATATGACATTTTATTTAATTTAACTTCCAAAATAATACGCTTAAATATTTCTAAACACAAATAACTGAAAATTATATTATTATAAGTCATTTTTGAAGAATCTGAAAAGTACCTGTTTATAATTTCATCATTTTCTTCAAATTGAGATTTATAATTTTCATATAGTTGAATTGAGTCAGAAATTATAAAATTTTCAAAATTTTTTATATCGCTATATTCAAATTCAATTAGATTCGCTATTGAACTTGTTTTATGTTTTTCATTTAACTTATAGGATAAAACAAAAAGGCCAATGCCTGCTAATAAGCTTATAAAAACAGATATGCCTAAAAATTTTCGAGACATTGATTTATTGTTTTAATAACTCAGTTTGTAAATCCAATTTTATTCTTTCTTGTATGGAGAAAATTTCGTCTTTAAAAATTATCTTATCAACTCCAAAATACATACAGTATTTTCTTCTCCACATTGGTTGCATATCACTCTGCAAATCATAAGGAAAAAGATCAGGTTCACCAAAAACAGTTTTTGGATAATTTTCATAGTAATCAATAATGGCAACACGTTCTCCCGGTTTCTGTTTTGCAGCATCTTGAAAAATTTTGTAACGTTTCTCTATATTTTGCTTATGAATACTGTATTGTCCGGACTTATATTCATCTATTATTTTATAATAATTATTTCCATTTATAAAAAATATTGAAATTAAAACAAGCAATAATGATATAGAATGTGTCTTTTGTTTTAAAAACAAGCTCGATGCAAAATTATTTTTTTCAATCAATACTGAAGTAGCTAACATAAAAGTCAACAGTATTGGAAACCATATAAAACCTAACAATCTTAATGGCATTTTATCCGATGCCACAAAAAATCTGAAAGAAAAGTAAAGAATGTAAGATACTAAAAATACAAATATTAAAAGCAGTAAAATATGTGATGTTCTAACTCTGTTTAAATCATAAAAATCAAATTTTTTTACCAAATTAATGGTTATAAATGGCAGTAACAAAACATAAGGATTTTGAATTAAAATTAACTTTACTCCTTTAAAATATTCAATTGTAATTTTGGTGAGAAAAACAAAATTTAAATTTGCAGAAATATTAAATTTATAATTAGCATCCTCGATTCTGTTTAGAATCCCGGGTAATGAAAAAACAAATGCTACGAAAAGAACACTTAGAATAATTACCGGAATGATTTCAAATCTTAAATGTTTTTTGAATTTAAAAATATAAAATACTACAAAACTGATGACAATTGTATTAAAAATGATATTTAATTCGTTAACGCCGAAAGAAACAAAATAAATCAATACAAATAAAATGAATAAAATTATTTTTTTATGTATCTCTTTTTCTTTGAACATTTTTAATAACAATGCAATCCATAGTAAATTAATAATCCAGGCAAATGTATAAACATAAGACGATGACATCCAGTATAAAGCTTTATATATCGAAGGTACGGAAGCAAAATACATTACTATAAAAAAAGCACTAAATAAAAATAAATTTTTTCTTTTCCCAGAGTAAATTTGAGAAACAAAAAAATATGAACTTAAAAAAGTAAGTAACAATAAAAAAACAGGTACCATTTTATATGCATAAACTCCTAAAATCGAAACAGGACTAATCATGTATAAAAAATTCGTCGCATACCTTGAATCATAATTAATAATTAAAGAAGTTGTACTTTCAAATATACCTTTTTGCTTTACACTTACTCCAAACGATAAATCTTCTGCATTGGGATATGAATAAAAAGCTGCAAATATTAAAACCGCAAATCCACCAATAATAATTAAAAAAACTACTTTCTGATTAAATTTTTCGAAAAAAATCTGATTTTGCTTTGATACAAGCATATAAATTAACAGTCCTAAAAGTGCTGATAAAACAAGATTATTAATATTTATTATCAATACCTTTATAACTTTATTAAAAAACGAAATATCACTTTTAATTACAATCGTATTATCTTCATTTAATTTAAAATCGGTTATTTCTTGCCCTTGTATTTTTATCTTAAGATCAGATTCAGATAATTTTGCGTTACATAAAATTTGTAACGATTTTATATATCCTTTATTTATTTTAAAATTATTGGAATTTTTGTATTGTTGAATTTCCAACTCTTTACCGAAAACAGTTTTTGCAACGACCTTTATATCTAAATTATTTTTTACCGATATTTCTACAGGAGCAAAATATTTTATTTTAGATATGTAAAAATATCCTAATAATATAAGAATACTTAAAAATATTCCCAATAAAAGTATTTTTCTATTATTTTTGATATCAGTAACAATTATTTCACTAACAAATTTAATAAAAATTTAAAAACTTAAAACCTTATCATAAAAAACTAAAAAACATAAATTTAAAGAGTAAATGCTAAAAATACTATTTTTAACATTTAAAAATATAAGCAATTAAAAAATTATAACACGCGGTTAAGGGAATATATAAAAAAGAATACTTATTACTCAAATATCAGATAATTTCAATTTTTAAATCTCTTTTCAGATTCTGAAAGCATAATAAGCAACCGCTCCATTTGGATAAACACCTTCAATAAATAAAGACCCGTCGGAATCATTAATTGCCTTTTCGATATCATCTACAGAGTTAATAACAGTATTGTTTATTTTAGTAATAATATAACCTCGCCTTACTCCGTTTGCTGCAAATTTTCCCGGATAAATATCAACTATTTGAACCCCATTTCGTAATCTTAATCTAGTTCTTAAACTTTCGGGAACAGTTTCGAATTTTGCGCCCAAAATTTCGATATTTTTACAATGAACAAAATCAACCTCGCCATATTTATTCTGCAATTGTAATTCGAAAACTTTAGGATATTTATCTCTTTTTGCAACAATTTTAACATTATCACCCGGGCGAAATCTACTAATTTGCTCAAGCAATTCGGTGGTTGAGTTTATGCGAGCAGAATTTACTCCTAATATTACATCACCTTCTTTCATACCAGCTTTATCGGCGGCACTATTTGGCAAAACTCTTGCCACATACACTCCTTCTACACCATCGAGGTTGAATTTACGAGCAATTTCAGAGGTTACGTCAACTATTTCGAAACCTGCATAAGCCCTCTGCACTTCGCCGAATTCAATTAAATCGGCAACAACTTTTCTGACTATACTTACCGGAATTGCAAAAGAATAACCCACAAATGAACCTGTTCTGGAAGCTATTGCCGTATTTATGCCTATCAATTCTCCTTTTAAATTAACAAGAGCACCTCCGCTATTTCCGGGATTTACGGCAGCATCGGTTTGGATAAATGATTCTATTGCTAAATTATCAGATAATATATTTAAATTTCTTGCTCTTGCACTCACTATACCTGCAGTTGCTGTTGATGTAAGATTAAATGGATTTCCTATTGCTAAAACCCACTCTCCTACTCTTATTGAATCGCTGTCTCCAATTGAAATTGCAGGAAGATTATTTGCTTCTATTTTTAACAATGCTATATCTGTTGTAGGGTCGCGACCAATAATTTTAGCTGCAAACTCTTTGCGATTATTTAAGATAACTTCGACTGTTTCTGCATTTTCTATAACATGATTGTTTGTAGCAATATAACCATCTTCAGACAAAATAACTCCCGAACCTGAAGAAAGAACAGGGGTAAAATTTCTGGGAGGAGTTCCGAAAATAAAATCATACAATGTATAATTCGGTTGATTAAATTGAGTTTTAATATGAACTACAGCCGGCAACGCCCTTTCAGCTGCAAGAGTAAAATCTGCTGGAGCTCCGGCAGAAGGCATATTATTAAATAAAACTTGCTTTGTACTTAATGAAGTTTTACTCTCGATATAATTCTTATAACCCTCAACTAACTTATGATTTTCTGTAGAAATTTTATCCCTGTAGATACCAAAAAATATTACTAGGACGACAAATGCTCCAACAATTCCACCAAAAAATGATAAAACCAAATTTTTAGATATAAAATTTTTCATTTTCATATACTATTTTTTAATAACTTTACGCAAATTTAACGAAGAGAATAATTTTTTGTTCTATAAAGTTTTATATTTTAACATTTTTTTATGTTAATAAAATTTGAAAAATATCACGGTGCCGGAAACGATTTTATAATTATTGACAATCGTATCTATAATTTGAGTTTAACAACAGAACAAATAAGTTTCCTCTGCCACAGGAGATTTGGAATTGGTGCTGATGGCCTGATGACAATTAATTTGCATCCGATTTTTGATTACGAAATGAAATATTATAATTCCGATGGCAAAGAAAGTACAATGTGTGGCAATGGTGGCCGATGCATAGCTGCTTATGCTTATTCAAAAAAAATTGCTGACAAAAAACAAAACTTTTTAGCTAAAGACGGATTGCACCATGCAGAAATCATTGATTCAGAAGTTAGACTCGGAATGATAAATGTTGATAAAATAAACTTTCTCGGAGATGGTTACTTTCTTAATACCGGTTCTCCACATTTTGTTATTATTACTAAAGATATTGACAAGATTGATGTTTTCAACGAAGGAAGAAAATTTGCAGATGATAAACGTTTTGCACCTGAAAGAACGAATGTAAATTTCATTTCCATTACTCCCCCAAAAAATACTATAAAAATTGCTACTTATGAAAGAGGAGTAGAAGCAGAAACTCTGGCTTGCGGAACAGGTGCAGTAGCAGCTGCAATTACAGCTTATGAAGCAGGTATTGTAGAATCGGAAGAAATAACTTTAATTGCTAAGGGAGGTACTCTAAAAGTAAAATTCCGCCGTAATGAAGGTATTTACTCTAATATAATTTTACAAGGTCCTGCAATAAAAGTTTTTCATGGAGAAATAGAGGTGTAAAAAAAAATCCCGATTTTTTTTCGGGATTTTTTTATTAACAGATTTTATGTTATTCTAATATATATGTTTCTGTTACTCTGTCAACAACATTATTTTTAGTTACATTCAACTCTAGAACTATTCGTGCAATTGTTTTGGAATTACCAATATATTCAATTCTTGACAAAGGTACACCATTAGTATCTTCAACCCCTGCTATATAAACTTTATAATCTTCATTACCGGTAGTATCAAGGTAATTCTGTGCAGGAATTCTTAAATGTCTGAAAGTCAATATTGAATCAAGACCTTCAACATAAGTCATGTTTCTAAAAAATGGAACCGAAGGATTATTAGCACTTCCCATATATCCAATGTTTGGATCAGCATTAGTTGGTTGTCCAGGATTCCATAAATCAGCATTAACTCTGTAATAAATTTTTCGACCATCCCAGGTGTGAGCATATACTTTTGAAAATCTCAAACGTCCTGGAACTCTTTGATCCGCAACTATTGTTGATTTATAAGTTGTATCGTTTGCAATCTGAGAATCGCGGCGAGTAATATATGAACCTATAAAAGGTTCGCTTATGTTTACGACTCTAACAAGCCTTTTCTTTACAGCAATGTTTCCATCAAGATCAGTAGCTGTATAAGTAATTTCGTATTCTCCGGTTCTATTGAGGTATCCTTCACTATTTACTTTTAAAACTGATTCAATATCAGAAGTTACAACAATATCTGATGTTTTTGTTGCATTATCTTCAACCCTTATCCCGGGATCAACGTAAATAGTATAAAGCAAAACTGTTGTATCAACCTTACCCACCGGCATTATTTTTCCTTGAGCGTCAAGCAAATAAATTTTTGGAGCTTGTGTATCCTTTTGACAGGCCGAAAACATTAACGCTATTCCTATTATTGCAATTAAAATAATTCCTGACAGTTTTTTCATAACATTAATTTTTTGTAAAATTAAGAATATTTATATTTTATAACGCAAATATAAAAATATTTTATTGTGTTTTTCAAAATTTTTATTTTTTTACTCTACAAAAAATTTAACTGTAAAATTTAAACTTCTGAAATAAGCAAAATAAATCCCCGATGAATACTTGGAAATATCAATTCCGGTTTTTCCAATTTGGCAAGAAAATTCATTAATTTTTCTTCCTGTAATATCAAAAATTTCGATGTCATCGCTTACAGTTGCTTCAATAAACAAAATTTCTTTTGCCGGTGAAGGATAAATCTTTGGTTGAGAAATAATACTTTGATAAATATTTTGATTATTAATCGAATTTAACTCTATTTTATCTATATAAATCACAGAGCCATTATCATTTTTAGCAACAAATCGAATTAAAATATCCTGATTTTTAAAACTCGACAGATCAATTGTTACAGTATCGAAATCTTCGGCAGAAACTGGCTTGAAAACAGAGGATAGTGAATTTCCCTCAACAGTAGCCATAGTTTCTCCTCCGTTTATATACAGAGTATATGGAAAACTCTCTCCACAATCTGTGCTTAAATCCACAAATAAACTATCCTTATAAATATAATTTACTCGTTTTTTGTATGCATAGGTAAATCTCAAAGATATGCTGTCAAAATCAGGGAGAATGATTTTTGGCAAATATAAATAATCTTTCTGTCCGGCACGAGGTAAATATGTTTTAAAATTAACACCAATACTTTTAAATTGATCTTCGCTACCCCAATTTAATAAGGTCCATGTATTTTTTACATCAGGATTTACAACATATAAATTTGCTTCAACAGGATCTTCAATATTTTGAAAATCATTGTAATAAAAATTTTCCTGGTGATTTAAAGCAATAATTTTTTTATTTATTGCATTGTCAAACACATCGAATTCCTGAACAGTTGTTAATGGTTTTACAATAGCATGTAGATAATTTCTTCCGGGATTTAGAGTAAGTTCCGGACATATAAATACGACATTTTCACCTGAATTAATTGTGATATTAAATAAACTATCCAGAATTAGTTCTTCATTGAGAAAAAGTTTAAATTGAAAATCCTCCATTTGGTTGTTTCCTGTATTGATAATATTAAAAACCGGTGAATATCTACTTTGGTTATCACAAATAAAATCAATCTGAGCATCATCGGAAATTGAAAGAAAAAGATTATAATCATTATTCACAGGAGGTTGCGGTTCGTAAATTTGAGATAAAAATTCAAATGCAGCTGCCACGTCAATCAAACCTTTTCCATAAACATTATCTTCTTCCTCATCTCCTAGGTCTTTTGCCGATTGATATAAAGCGTTTTTAAGTTCAAATGCTGTAGCCTGCGGAAAAGCTTCGGATAAAAGCAACAAAGCTCCCGAAACATGCGGACAAGCCATTGATGTTCCTTGCAAATAAGCATAAGAATCTGTTCCCGAAGCAGAACGAATATTAACGCCGGGAGCAACAACTTCAGGTTTTATTTTCATTGAACCTTCGCCTTCAAAACATAGTGTTGGTCCTCGACTCGAAAACGAAGCAATCGTATTATTTGAATTCACTGCTCCGATTGCCATTGGATTTACCTCATTAAAAGCCAGCATTGCAGGAAACCCTGTAGTTGAAACTCCGGGACCATCATTTCCAGCAGAAAATGGAGAACATATTCCAGCTGTCTCAATAACAATCAAAATATCTGTTTCGGGCATCTCGCAAGCTCCGAATTGCATTGCAAGAAGATAATCATAACCCCAAGAATTGTTAATTACTCTGGGAACATCATCTGTAGTCTCAGGATTTCCATCAGGATCGAGTACCCACTGAAAAACTTCCATAAAATCAACAGGTGAAAGTAATTCATCATCCGAACTTGCAACAGGGTCGCTAGCAATCCATTTGGCATTAAATGCTACTCCAATGGTGTCGTTATTATTTCTGTCTAAACCAAGTACAGTTCCGGTTGTATGCGTTCCATGACTACTGGAGGCATGATCAACAGGTTCCGGATTTCGTACTCCATACCATACCTGACTTAAGGGATAATTCCGTCCTAAATAATTCTCACTGATTGCCGGATGATCAGGAAATACTCCTGTGTCCATACTTAAGAATATACGATTGCGTCCCGTGTAACCCATAGCCCAAAGTAAATGTGCATTTATGGCTTTTAGACTCGGCTCTGCACCATTTACACTACGAGGAACATCATTACTTACAATTTCTGCTTTTATTTGCCTGTATCGTCCGGAATTAATTTCAATAAATTTAACATTATCACATTCCGCAATTTTAAAGATACTTTCTTTGTTTGTTTCTAAATAAACAGAATTAGTAATCCAAAAATATTTCAGATTTTTTAATGATGATAATTTTATTCCTCTATCTAAGAGATAATTTTCAAACTCAGTTTTACTAATTTCTAGATTTTGCTTCAAAAATTTTATTACCTCTTTAACTCTTGTATCGAAATTTGCTTTCTCAAGATCTAACTTTTTAGAAAGATCAAAAATACTTTCAATAGGAAAAAAGAAAATATTCACTTTGTAAACATCCATTTTTTGAGGTTGATTAAATTGATATAACAATTCGGGGCCAAATATTGCTTGTCCAAAAGCCGAAGTAATAACTATTACGCAGAATAATAAGATTATAATCCTTTTCATTATTATAAATTTTTTGCAATATATGATTTTTTACATAAAAAAAGGGCAATACTATGTATTGCCCCTAAATAAATTTTAAAAAATTTACTATTTACCATTAACAAGTCTTAGAGTATCCATCGCAATAACGAGTTCTTCGTTGGTAGTTATTGTCATAGCAATTACTTTTGACTCAGGTTTGCTGATAATTTCGTCTTTAGCTCTGATACCTTTATTTTTTTCGTTATCAAAAATAAGCCCAAGGTATTCCATATCGTTAAGTACTCTTCTGCGAGTATCACAAGAATTTTCACCAATACCCCCGGTCATGATAATCAGGTCAACGCCGTTCATTACAGCAGCATAAGCACCAATGTATTTACGAACACGGTGAGCATACATTTGCAAAGTGAGTTCTGCTCTTTCGTTTCCTTTTTCAGCTTCAGCTTCAAGATCTCTCATATCTGAAGAAATTTCAGAAAAGCCATTAGTTCCACATTTTTTATTGATGAAAGAGTTTGCATCGCTAACAGATAGATTTTCTTTTTCCATGATGAACAATAAAGCTCCGAGATCAAGGTCTCCGGTTCTTGTTCCCATCATCAAACCTTCAACCGGAGTAAATCCCATTGAAGTATCAACAGATTTTCCATTTTTAATAGCTGTAATGGATGCTCCATTTCCTAGATGGCAAGTGATAATTTTCTTTTCTTCGATATTCCATCCCAATATTTTACAAGCTTTTTCAGCAACAAATTTATGACTTGTGCCGTGGAATCCATAACGACGGATTTTGTATTGTTCATATAATCTGTAAGGAATTGGATACATGTATGAACTTGCAGGCATTGATTGATGAAAAGAAGTATCGAAAACAGCAGTTTGCGGTATATTTGGTAAAACGTCCATAATTGCTCTCATACCCAATAAGTGAGCCGGATTGTGTAAAGGAGCGAGATCGCAACATGCTTCAATTTTTGCAATAGCATCAGCATCGAGCAAAACACTTTGTGTAAAATATTCACCTCCGTGAGCAACTCTGTGACCAACAGCCTTAATTTCGTCAAGCGAAGAAATAACTCCGTGATTTTTGTCGGTTAAAGCAGCCAATACAAGCTGAATGCCTACAGTATGATTTGGCACCGGTTGTTCTGTTTCATATTTTTCATCTCTGTTGTTTTTGTGAGCAAGACAACCCATACTTAAGCCTATACGTTCAACAATACCTTTTGCTAGAACTTGTGGTTCTCCCGACATCTCAAGTAATTGATACTTTATTGAAGAGCTTCCGCAATTTAAAACTAAAATGTTCATTTTTAAATAGTTTTAGTAATTTGACATTATGTTTAATTATTCTTTTTTCATTCCATAAGCCTGATTTGCAGTAATGGCAATAAGGTTAACGATATCGCTTACCGAACAACCTCTGGATAAATCATTAATAGGAGCAGCCATACCTTGAAGAATTGGACCTATTGCTTCTGCATGAGCCAGACGCTGAACAAGTTTGTAGGCGATATTTCCTGTTTCAAGAGTTGGAAATACCAAAACATTTGCTTGCCCGGCAATTTTACTTTCCGGAGCTTTTTTCTTACCGATTTCAGGAATTATGGCGGCATCACTTTGCAACTCCCCTTCTATCATCATATCAGGTGCAAGTTCTTTAGCCAAATGAGCTGCTTCAATAACTTTGTCAACCATTTCGTGTTTAGCACTTCCCTTTGTTGAAAAACTAAGTATCGCAATCTTTGGTTCAAAACCGGCAATTGACCTTGTTGTATAACCGGTTGCAACAGCTATTTCAGCCAATTCTTTTGCTGTTGGATTAGGATGAACAGCACAATCTGCAAAAACCATAATTCCGTTTTCACCGAAATTTTTATCTTGCAAAATCATTATAAAAGCTCCCGAAACAACGCTTATTCCGGGTAAAGTTTTAACAATCTGGAAAGCCGGGCGTAAAACATCTCCTGTAGCATTATCAGCTCCGGCAACTTCTCCATCAGCATCTCCTGCTTTAATCATCAACACCCCAAGATACAACGGATTTTCAACTAATTCAGCAGCTTGCTCATGAGTCAAGCCTTTATTCTTTCTCAATTCATAAAGAAGTTCTGAATATTCTTTCTTTTTAGCGTGATTTTTCGGATCAACAATTACAGCTTTAAAAATATTATTAAGTTGATTTTCTTTAGCTAGTTTTTGTAAATCATCAGGATTTCCGATAAGTATTATTTCCGCAAGATTTTCTTCAATAACTTGATCTGCGGCTTTTAATGTCCTGATTTCATAACCTTCAGGCAAAACAATTCTCATTCTGTTTTTTCTTGCACTTTGTTTTATCTGTTCCAACAATTCCATATAAATAAATTTTAATTAGTCCCGAAAAATAAATAAAACCTTGTATTAAAAACACAACTTTTGTCATTATTTTATTTTTATTCTAAACATTTTTTTTTCTTCGAGGAAACCTTCTAATAGATCCTCTTTTTTAACGGGACCTACACCTTCGGGAGTACCGGTAAAAATAACATCTCCAATTTTTAAGGTCATATATTTTGAAACATTTTCGATAATTTCGTCAAATTTGAATATCATATCTGCTGAATTACCAAGCTGAACAATTTCCCCATTTTTTTTCAGAGAAAAAATTATTGAATTTAGATCTTTAAATTCATTGATTGGAATAAATTCTGATATTAAAGCGGAACCGTCAAAAGCTTTTGCTTTTTCCCATGGCAATCCTTTTTGTTTGCATTGCTGCTGAATATCTCTTGCCGTAAAATCTATGCCTAAAGCAATGGCATCATAATATCTGTGTGCAAACTTGCGATTTATGCATTTACCAAGTTTTGAAATCCTTAAAACTAACTCAACTTCGTAATGAATTTCATTAGAAAAGTTGGGGATAAAAAAAACATTTCTCCTTAGCAATGCAGATTCAGGCTTTAGGAAAAAGACCAAATCTTCGGGGAAAGCAGAATTTAATTCTTTTACATGCTTAATATAATTTCTTCCTACACAAATAATCTTCATACGATATAAAAAAAGACTGCGTCATAAACGCAGCCTTAATTAAAACTTATTTTATTTAACTTGAGGCATTTGATTTTTGAAAATCGGTAATTTTACAACCTTTGCTTTGAGTTTTTTATCGCGTATTCCTATAAAAATTTCAGTACCTTCGGCCCAGAAGCCTTTGTTAAGATATGCCATCCCAATACCTACTTTCATCATTGGAGACATAGTGCCCGATGTAACCTCTCCTATTTCATTACCTTGTGCATCATAAACTTTATAATGTTGACGCGGGATACCTCTGTCAACCATTTCAAAACCTTTAAGTATCTTTGATACACCTTCTTTTTTGAGTTTTTCGTGATAATCGCGGTTAATAAAATTATTTCCCTCAACAAATTTCGTTATCCAACCAAGTCCGGCTTCAATTGGAGAAGTATTATCGTTGATGTCGTTTCCGTAGAGGCAAAAACCCATTTCGAGGCGAAGAGTATCCCTTGCCCCGAGTCCAACGTTTTTCATTCCGAATTCCTGCCCTACTTCCCAAACTGATTTATATAATTTTTCAGCATCTTTAAGATCACAATAAATCTCGCAACCTCCTGCTCCGGTATAACCTGTTGTTGAGAATATTACATTTTCAATACCGGCAAAACTAATAATTTTACAGGTGTAATATTCCATATCAATAACGTTATCGGAGGTAAGTTTTTGCATCGCTTTAAGAGCATAAGGACCTTGTACTGCAAGCTGTGCAATATTATCAGAGATATTTTTGATATCTTTTCCGATTTCAAGTCCCATTTCTTTAGCAAAACGTGTGCACCAGTTCCAGTCTTTTTCTATGTTTGCAGCATTTACAACTAGCAAATAAGTTTCGCTGTTAAATCTGTAAACCAACAAATCATCCACAATTCCGCCAATTTCGTTTGGAAAACAAGAATATTGCACTTTCCCGTCATATAAATCAGCAACATTGTTTGATGTAATTTTTTGAATAAAATCAAAAGCCTTTGGACCTGTTACCCAAAATTCTCCCATGTGTGATACATCAAAAAGTCCAATTTTTTCACGACAGGTAATATGTTCATCGTTAATGCCTGTAAATTCTATTGGCATGTTGTATCCGGCAAACTCTGCCATACGTGCCCCATTGGCAATGTGAAAATGAGTAAATGGTGTTGTTTTCATTTTAAAAAAATTATAAATTGATAAATCCGTTAACTTCAAAATCGCTAACAAAAGTAAAATTTTTTATCAAAATAAAAAAGCCAAAATATCTTGATATATTTTTACAATTGGAAAAGCCTTTTTATTATCCCATATTCCGCAATATACTCTAAATTCATATTTAAAGCGTTAAATTTTTTTTTGAAAGATTTTGATATAAAGGAAAATCAAGTTATATTTTACATTAAAAAACTATATAAATTCGTAAAAATTTCTTACCAACTACAAACTATAAAATTCAACTTATCTTGAGCATCAGGAAAATAAAGAACTAATTCGTAGAGGGTGGGTTTCGTTTCTTTCTCTTCTTCCACTAGTCGAGATGACCTAGATACGGGCGTTTCGAGAGACTCAACGCCGTAATAGTTAGGCATTTAGGTGAATTTAGCAATTCCTAATGCGTAATTTTGGATTATTCTATAGCAATACATCCGTTATTGATGTTGAATATATGAATGTAAAAGCGTTCGAGTTTTTTACCAAATAATTTAGAATATTCTTCAACTTTTATTTCAGTTTCCCATTCCGAAGCTGTAGAATATGGATTTGAACAATAATTCTCAACAAAGTCTTTTGTAAATTTTATTTGAAAATCTTTTTGATTTAAAAATCCGGTTATTATTATGGAATCCGAATTTTTACCCAATTCTATCGGTGGGGAAATCCATAGGTCAGTTGAAGTTTCATAAATTTTCGCATATTCGCCAGGAGCTATAATAAATGTTCGGGGAGCAATACTCTGACTATAATAACGTTGCAGTACAATACTATCGTTAGTATTATTTTTAAATGCAAGAGCGTGATTTTCATATTCTTCGGTGCATGAAGAAAGATAAATCAAAATTAAGAATATTGGTAAAAAAACTATTTTATTCATACATTAAGTATTTTTTTCTGATTTGTTTAAAATTTTCAATGTCTTGTCTCCAAGTATCACGAATTTCTTTTTCACTTAATCCCAAAGTTATTTGCTTTCTAAACTCCGAATCACCTGCCAAAAGTTCAAGGGAGTTAGTCTTTTTGAAAAAGTTTTCTTTATCTGGGAATAAATTATATGCCTTAATTATAATATCAAGATTTATTTTGCCCTTTTGAATATCAAAAATAGAATTGTCCTTTGAAAGATCAAATCCATAGCATAATTTTCCGTTTAAAACAGGGTCTTTAGCTCCTTCTGTTGATTTTGGCGTAAAAGTAAAATAAGCCCCTTCAACATCTTTATACAATGGATGACCAAAAATCTGGAATTGTTTATCGGTGCCTCGTCCAACACTTAAAATAGTGGCTTCGAAAAGACATAAGGTTGGATATAATTCAATTGAGCGATCGTTTGGTAAATTCGGCGAAGGTTTAACCGGCAGAGAATAATGTTTGTTATGATTATAGTTTTTGCATGGGATAACAGTGAGATTGCAATTAATTCCACCATTCAACCATTTTTCACCATTAATCATTTTTGCATATTCTCCAATTGTCATTCCATACACAATAGGAACCGGATGCATCCCGATAAAAGATCTGTATTTTGAGGTATCGAGCACAGGGCCGTCAATATAATAAGCATTTGGATTAGGACGATCAAGAACTATCAATGGAATGTTTTGTTCTGCACATGCCTCCATTACATAATGCAATGTCGAAATATAAGTATAGAATCTAACTCCCACATCCTGAAGGTCAAAAACAATAATATCTACATCTTGTAATTGTTCAGGCGTAGGCTTTTTATTTTTTCCATAAAGAGAAACTATTGGTAATCCGGTTTTTTCATCAACTTCGTCGGAAATTTTAGCTCCTGCATCGCCGGTACCTCTGAAACCATGTTCAGGACAAAATACTTTTATTACGTTAAATCTAAAAGAAAGAAGAGTATCAACAATATGAACAGAATTAATAATCCCTGTATGATTAGATACTACCCCAATTTTTTTACCGTCGAGCAAATTAAAATATTTATCTGTTTGATAAATCCCCGGATAAATTAAAGTATCAAGTTCGGAAATATGAACATTTTCTTTTGAAGAATTATCGGATATAGTAGAATTACGTCCGGAACATGACAATATCTCGGAACTAAACAAAACTACAATTATCGCTATTCCAAATATTCTCATATTTTTTAGAGTAAAAATAATTCAAATTAAAACCCCTATGTATTTTTTCTCAAAAAAATAAAAACAAAGTTTTGTTAATAAAACCTATTTCCCCAATAAAAGTTGTTAAATTTGTCTTATGTTCGACAAAATTTAAAATTTCTTGAGCTAAAAATTGAATTATATTTTGCCTGTAATTTTATAAGCTGCTAAGCCCCCAATTTCTCTGAAAAGTATAGCCCAGTATGATAAAATTTCGGCTTTAGGAACAAAAAGGTCAATGTTCCAGCGTCTTTTGCCGGCGTATCTGTCGGTAACATAGGTATCAAAAGAATAACCTTGTTTTTTAAAGCAAGCAACAGCTCTCCGCATGTGAAAAGCAGAAGTAATTAATAAAAATGTATATCCTTTGTCCGGAGGAAGAACTTTTACCGATTCTTTGGCATTTTCATATGTATTTCTGGAATTTGATTCAACAAGAATATCTTCTTCAGGGATACCAATTTTTATAAGATAATCTTTTAAAATAATTGCTTCCTTATCTTTTTGATTAAAAATTTCACCAGAACCGCCTGTAATAAATATTTTTTTTACTCTGCCTTCATGATATAAATCTAGAGTTTGCATGAGGCGATCCGCAGAACGCTGAAAATTAATCCTGTCGTAATAATCATCATAAGTTAACATCCCCGATAAAAGAATAGCATAATCATAGTTTTTGCGAAGTTCTTCTTTTCTCACAGCATCAACCTCGTAGGCCCTCATGGCTTCGTAAAGAATAAAAGGATTTGTAAAAAACAACAACATGATAAAAGCTACTATCATCATTTTTTTTGCCGTTTTAGGCTTCTTTTGGTGTATAATCACTGCCGGAATCAATAGGATTAAAATCCATGTTAAAGGAAAAAAAAGAAATTGAAATACCTTTGATAGTATAAAAAACATAATTTGTTTAATTTGCTATAAAAATCATTAAATAAATTTGAGAAATTAAAATATTAATTTTAATTTGGACAAAATTATTATGAATAAACCATAAAACAAAAATATATGACAAAAAAAGATTTTTCATTGAGTCCAAACTTGTTGGAAAGATTTTTAAAAAAGCCTTCGAGCGAATTTACCAAGAATGACATTATAGAATTTATCATCTCGAACTCCATAGAAATGGTAAATTTCAGATATGTTGCTGATGACGGGCGTTTGAAAACATTAAACTTTATCATAAACAGTTATGACCATCTAGATCAGATATTAACGACCGGAGAACGTGTTGACGGGTCAAGTTTATTCAAATTTATCGAAGCGGGATCAAGTGATTTATACGTTGTTCCGCGTTACAGTTCGGCTTTTGTTAATCCTTTTGAGTCAATACCAAGTCTGGATATTTTATGTTCATACTACAACAATGAAGGAAAACCATTAGAATCTTCACCGCAATACATTCTACGCAAAGCAAAAGAGCATTTTGAAAAAAATACCGGATTAAAATTTAAAGCTCTTGGAGAACTTGAATATTACATTATAAGCGAGAAAGATCAAGAAAACTTATTCCCTGCAGCTGACCAAAAAGGATACCATGCTTCAGATCCTTTTGCAAAATTTGAATTTATACGTAAAGAGGCAATGCGTTTGATTGCACAATGTGGTGGAAAAATAAAATACGGACACAGCGAAGTTGGAAATTTTACTGATGACAAATACTATTACGAACAACAAGAAATTGAATTTTTACCATGCGACGTAGAAATAGCCGCAGATGAATTGGTTATAGCAAAATGGATTTTACGAAAATTATGTAATGAATATGGAGTAAGAATAAGTTTTGCTCCAAAAATTACTGTAGGTAAAGCCGGAAGCGGCTTACACGTACACATGCTCCTCGAAAAGAACGGAAAAAATATGATGGTGGAAAATGGCAAATTAAGCGATACGGCTAAAAGAATGATTGCCGGACTGCTAGAATCTGCCGATGCTCTTACTGCTTTCGGCAATACCATTCCAACATCATATTTGCGTCTAGTGCCACATCAGGAAGCTCCAACAAATATTTGCTGGGGCGACAGAAACCGAAGCGTTCTTATCAGAGTTCCATTAGGTTGGTCAACAGGTGTTGATATGATTTATGATGCAAATCCACAAGAAAAATCAAAGCTCGAAATTTCGGAAAGTAAACAAACCATTGAAATTCGTAGTGCCGATGGTTCTGCAGACATTTACCTCTTCTTGGCAGGTTTGATTGTAGCTACAGAATTAGGGTTAAATATGCCCAACGCTCTGGAAAAAGCCGAAGATTTATATGTTGGAGTTAATATATTTAAAGACGAAAACAAAGAAATTCTTAATCGCCTTAAATCACTTCCATATTCTTGTTATGAATCTGCTATCGCTCTCGAAAATAAAAGACATATCTTCGAAAACAACGATATTTTCCCTGCAGGATTGATTGACAGTATAATTGCCAAACTAAAAGCATATAACGACGAAAAATTAAGTGAAAAGCTTTACGGAAAACATGATGAAATATATAAACTTGTAATGCAATACTTGCATTGTATGTAACAAAAAAGGTCGGAATTCCGACCTTTTTTTTTTATTTTTTATTTAGAATCCCTTGCTTTTGATTTTTAATTTCGATTTTGAGTCTTTTCCCGGAGTATCTTTTATTATGAAAAGCCTTAATAACAGCATCAGTGTAATTGGAGTCTATTTCAAAAAATGTATATCCGGGTAAAATTTCAATTTTTCCGATTTCAACACCTGCAAGGTTGTCATTTGCATTTATCAGCTCCATAAGTTTCTTTTTACTTAATCCGTCCTTTTCGCCAAGTGTTAAAAAGAATTTTGTAAATTGTATTCCATTACGATTTCTTTTCTTATTTTCTTTATTAAATCTGTCTGGTTTATTTTCTTCCCTGAGTTTAACATTCAAATCAGGAGCATTTTTATAATAAGTTAGGAATCTGTTAAACTCAACAGATACAAAACGTTTAATCAATTCTTCTCTATCCAAACCGTCAAGACGATCAAAAATTAATCCTAAAAAATCTTCAATTTGATTGTCTATGGTTTTTGTCTTTTTGATTTTATCAATAATGCTCAACAATTGGACCTTACATACTTCTTTACCACTTGGCACAGGTTTTTGTTTTATTGGTAGCTTAAGCTGTTTTTCTATTTCGCGGATTTTGTGTAATTCTTTGCTATGCACAATGGAAATACACTCTCCTTTTTTACCTGCTCTTCCTGTACGACCGCTTCTATGAATATAAACTTCGTTTTCGTCGGGCAAATTGTAATTTATAATATGTGATAGATTATTTACATCGAGACCTCTAGCAGCAACATCAGTAGCAACAAGCAATTGAAGATGAGCATTCCTAAATTTTTGCATCACATGATCGCGTTGAGCTTGTGATAAATCACCGTGTAAAGCATCAGCATCATAGCCGTCTTCAATTAGTTTTTGAGCTACTTCCTGAGTTTCTTTTCGTGTTCGGCAAAAAACAATTCCGTAAATATCCGGATTTATGTCAACAATTCTTTTTAAAGCCAAATATCTATCTTTTGCAGCAACAACATAATAAAAATGCTCAATATTTTCAACTCCTGCATTTTTTTTACCAACAGAAATTTCGTGAGGTTGCTTCATATATAAATTAGCAATTCGTAAAATTTCATCCGGCATGGTTGCAGAAAAAAGTAAAGTTTGACGCTGTTTTGAGGTTGTTTCGAGAATCTGATCCAAATCCTCCTTAAATCCCATATTAAGCATTTCATCGGCTTCGTCGAGAACCAGCCACTTAATATCCTGGAGTTTCAAAATTTTTCTTTTAACCAAATCTAAAACTCTACCCGGAGTACCTACTACTATATCAGCGCCACGACGAATTTCCTTAATTTGATTTTCAACTGATGCTCCTCCGTAAACCGAAACAATATTTATCTGTTGTAAATATTTAGAGTAATTTAATAAATCTTTTGAAATCTGAACACAAAGCTCACGGGTAGGACTTAAAATAATACACTGAATATTTTTATTGCTCTGGCTACTCAATTGTTGAAGAATTGGTAATCCGAAAGCAGCAGTTTTTCCTGTTCCGGTTTGAGCTAAAGCAACTAAATCCTGCTGAGAATTTAATAAAAATGGGATTACTTGTTTTTGTATTGGAGTTGGTGTTATAAAATTTATTTCCCTGATAGCTTTTATAATGTTTTCATGCAAACCAAACTCTACAAATTCTGTTTTAATCATAATAAAAATTTAGCTTGCAAAGATACTGCTTTTATTTTGAATGTAGAATTTTATTTTTTAATATTCAAAATAAAAATATTGTTCAAAGTTAGCTTTCATTAACATCTTGATTTATAATGTTTTATTTTAAAAAAATATACTCATAACTCAAAAATTGTCAAAATTAGAATAAATATATTCATTAACTTATTACTTTTGCTACAATTAACAAGTTTATGATTGAAATTAAAAATATTTACTTAAAAATTGAAGATAAAGAAATCTTTAAAAACTTTTCTGTTAAAATTTCAAAAAATGAGCATGTTTGTTTTTCTGGACACTCAGGTAAAGGCAAATCAACTCTTTTAAAAATTATTCAGGGGTATGTTATTCCGCAAAATGGAATCATCCAAATAGACGGAAAAATTTTAAATCCTGAAAATGTAAAATCTCTAAGAAATTTAATGAGCTATATCCCGCAAAATGTGAATTTACCTGTAGAAAATTTATACGAACTTATTAATTTTATTGGAGCAAAAAATTACGAAGAAAAAATTTTCAATATCCTTGAAATTTTAAAAATCAATAAAAAGGAAGCTACAAAACCCTTCGACCAATTAAGTGGTGGCGAAAAACAAAGGATAATTATAGCATTTTGCCTTTCACTTAATAAACAAATAATCCTTATGGATGAACCTACCTCAGGTTTAGATAATGAAAGTTCAAATATAATTATTGAGCTTGTGAAAAATTTAAAAAACAATACAATAGTTTCTGTTTCACATAACCCCTTATGGTGGCAATCATGCGATAAAATTATAGAATTATGAACCACGGAGCTCAGGATATTTCGGTATTTAGTCTGGCAATTGGTTTTTTGGCATTGCTAATTCCAATTTTGATTTTAAATTATTTTAAAATAAAAATAATTAAAGACTTGGCTATAAGCCTTTTAAGAATGACCTTGCAACTAAGTTTAGTAGGGGTTTACCTCGAAGTTATTTTTAAGATTAATAATCTATGGATAAATCTGTTGTGGATAATCGCAATGATCTTAGTCACTGCCTGGACAAGTATTAAAAGAGTTAAACTAAATTTAAAAAATTATATTTTTCCGGTAACTTTAGCAATTTTAATATCACTAACCTTGACAAACATATTCTTTATCGGAACAATTATTAGACCGGCATATCTTTTTGATGCGAGATATCTAATTCCCATTTCCGGCATGATACTTGGAAATTCTTTAAATCATAATATTGTAGGTATGAGTACCTATTTAGATGCCTTTCGAACAAAAAAAGAACTTTATTATTTTATTTTAACCAATAGCGGAAATCGCCAACTTGCAATTCAACCATTTATAAAAGAGTCCATTATTCGGGCTTTAAACCCTCTTATTGCAGGAATGTCGGTTATGGGATTAATTTCATTGCCCGGAATGATGACAGGCCAAATATTAGGAGGTTCTTCGCCAGCAACTGCGATTAAATATCAAATTATGATAATGATTGCTATTTTTACAGGATGTTTTTTCTCATTGTTATTGAGTATAATATTTGCAAACAAAAAATTATTCGACAAATTTGGAAATTTATCATAGTATTAAAAAAATTTCAAATTAACATAATTAAGTAAAAAAGAAATTGAATAAATAATAGATAGTTTGTTGTCAAAAAATTAAGTTTAACGATTAAATCAAAAAATGTATTATAACAGACTTTTGGCAAACAGTCATCTTTTAATAAAAAATTTGGAATACTAAAATTACATATAACCCAAAATTTTCAACATTGACTTATAACTTTGTTCTTTTGAATATAATCTAGTATAAACCTTTCCGTTTTCATCTCTATTTATAAGAATATGTTTTGGAGCAGGAATTAAACAGTGCTGAATGCCACCGTACCCGCCGATAGCTTCCTGATATGCTCCGGTATTAAAAAAACCAATGTAAAGAGTTTCCTCAGGATCATATTCAGGTAAGTAAATTGCATTTATATGTTGCTCACTATTGTAGTAATCATCACTATCACAAGTAAGACCTCCCAGAAAAACTCTTTCATAAGGTGCTTCCCATCTATTAATAGGTAACATAATAAATCTTTTGTTTATTGACCATGAGTCAGGTAAAGTAGTTATAAAAGATGAATCAATCATATTCCACTTCTCTCTATCATTTTGTTGTTTCTGGTAAACAACAGAGTAAATTGCACCTCCACTTTCACCAACTGTAAATGATCCGAATTCAGTATAAATATCAGGCTCGGGTACTTTGTTTGCATCACAAGCCATCTTAATTTGATTCACAATCTCTTCAGCCATGTATTCATAATCGTAATCAAAATTCAAACTGTTTTTAATTGGGAAACCTCCGCCAATGTTCAGTGCCTCTAACTCCGGACAAACTTTCTTAAGCTCACAATAAACATTCAAACATTTATTTAGCTCATTCCAATAGTAAGCTGTATCCTTTATACCGGTATTAATAAAGAAATGTAACATTTTCAATTTCACTCTCGGATTATCCTGAATAAAATCATGATAATATTGTACGATATTTTTATAACCTAATCCAAGCCTTGAAGTATAAAATTCAAATTTAGGCTCTTCTTCGGCAGCAATTCTAATTCCGACATTTAACTCCTCATCATAAGCTTCTAAAAGTTGTTCCAGTTCACCATAATTATCTAAAATAGGTATTACATTCTTAAACCCTTCTTTCATTAATTTAGCAATGTTTTCAATATATGAAGGCATTTTAAATCCATTACATACTATATGAAGATTTTCGTTAACCAAACCCATTTCCTTTAAAGACCTTATAATATCTATATCGAAAGTAGAACTAGTCTCTATATGTATATCATTTTTAAGTGCCTCTTCCAGAACAAAAGAGAAGTGAGAGCTTTTGGTGCAATAACATTGAATGTATTTCCCTTTGTAATTAGACTTAGTTATTGCGACATTAAACCAGACTCTTGCTTTCTGTATATTTTCACTTATCTTAGGCAAATAGGTGAACTTAAGGGGAGTTCCGTATTGTTTAATAATATCCATCAAAGGAATATCATAGTAATAAAGTTCTCCATCTTCAACATGAAATTCCTCAGTAGGAAATTCAAAAGATTGTTCAATTAAATCAATGTATCTAATTTTCATCTTAGTAACTACATTTAATGTAACACATTTACTTTAAATTTTTGATTACAAATGTAAGTTATTTACTTTTATTATTTTATTTTTATTTTTTTGCAAAAAATAGATTTTATATGAAAACAATAAAAAGACGGGTCTATATACAAAATGAATTATAAAAATTGTTATTTTTGCTTAAAACATTAAAAATATAAAAATTATGAAAAATAAAATCATTAACTTTTTTGGATTATTTTTAATCGGCTTTTCTTTGTACAGCCAACCTTATGGTTATATCGGTAACGAAACAGAAACAAACGATAAATACGGATATCCTACTCCCTACGGTACCTATTACAAGAATCAGAGGATGCAAATTATTTTAACAAAAAATGAGTTACTGTCTGCCGGATTGATCCCCGGAAATATTAATTCAATTGGCTTTAATGTAATGGATTTAAACAATTGCTCCGAGATGCCTAATTTTACAATAAAAGTAGGAGTATCGGATAAGCAAAACTATGATGATGAAAATTTTGTGGTCGGTTTGACAGAAGTGTATTTTAATTCAAATTTTATACCTTTCAATGGATGGAATGACCACATTTTCACAACACCAATTTTCTGGGATGGAACAAAAAATCTCATAATAGATGTTTGCTTTGATATAATACCCGGTAGTTATACAGAAAATGCGTCTGTATTTATTACTAATAAATATGTCAATAGAACATTAATGTCTCTTTCTGATAATGAACCCATTTGTGATAATAACTCTTTACCCCCAATGCTTTTTCAATATGTACCAAATGTGAGAATTTCTGGAAACTTAGCCTCTTGTTTACCTCCAATACAACTTTCGGCATCCAACATCACAAAAAATTCAGCCCAAATTTCTTGGCAAAGCCAAAATGGTGAAAGTGAATGGATTGTTGAATATGGGGCATCAGGATTTGAACCAGGAACAGGTTCTGGCATTGTAATCAATACTAATCAACCCTTATACAACTTAACAGGATTATTGTCCAATACACAATATGATTTCTATGTTAAAGCAATTTGTTCGTTAACTGATGAAAGTTATTTTGCTGGACCATACACTTTCAAAACATTATGTGATGAGATAGACATCCCATACTTTAACGGTTTTGAAGATGAAACTCCATACAATGAATTACCTGATTGCTGGCATTTCCTTATGACCGGATATAGTTCTAGCCAAATTATTGATTACTCTCCCATATCAGGAAATCAGTGTCTATCCTTATATGCGGATTACAATCAATATAATATGATTATTTTGCCAATGTTTAATGCCACCGTTCAGGATTTAATTCTTTCATTTGTTTCTTATCATTCATGGGGTTCAAATCAAATTGATGTAGGAATTATTAGTGACCCGTATGATATTAACAGCTTCGAATATTTATATTCAATCTATTTGAATCCATTCAGTTATACCCAACACAATTTATTCTTTTCAAACAGTTCACTTCCTACAGGCCACATTGCTTTAAAGTACGTAGGTGAATTAAACTCCGGGAATATTTATATTGATGATATAAATGTTAATTTATTAAGCGGATGCCCTGCTCCAATTTTAAATAATGCAAATAACATAACTGAAAACTCGGTAGATCTTTCCTGGATAGATTCAGGTTTAGGGCTTGAGTGGGATATTGAATACGGAGAGATGAATTTTGTTCCAGGAACAGGCACTCTCATTACTAATCTTTCCACAACAAATTACAATCTGACAGGACTTTTACCTCAAACTTATTATGACGTTTATGTTAGAACCCATTGTTCTCCAACAGAAACAAGCGATTGGTCAAACAAAATTACATTCAGAACAAACTGTTCTTATTTTGATATTCCTTTTATAGAAAATTTCGACAATTCATACAATGATCCTGAATGTTGGTCATTTATCGAAGACGATTTGTCAGGACATTATATTAGCAGTGGAGATGCTTTTTCATCGCCAAATTCAATTGTTTTGTACAACAATGGCGTCGATAATTTTATTATTACTCCGAAATTAAATGCGAATATTGCTGATCTAAGAATAAGATTTTTTGCAAAAAGTAACGCGGAAGGATTTGTTTTTTCTGTCGGAACTATTAGTGATCCAGAAAATCCAACAACTTTTACTTCAATTCAGAATTTTACAACATCCACAAATTATAAAGCTTATCAAACACTTTTTAACGGATATTCAGGAACCGACGAATATATTGCTATAAGATTAGAATCATCGTTGCTTTATCCTGATCTACGTTTGGACAACATAATTATTGATTATATTCCTAGTTGTTTTGAACCTACAGAATTAACATATACTGATGCAACCACAAACTCCTGTACTTTATCATGGCAAGATGCGAACGTAAATTCATTATCTTTTGATATCGAATACGGTCCTTATGGTTTTACTCCCGGCACAGGTACATTGATTGAAGATGTTTCAAATCCTTATACAATTTATGATCTGCCTAGTGGTAGTATCTTCCAATATTATGTTAGAGCTCATTGTTCTACCACAGAAATAAGCAACTGGAGTTTTGCTGGTGTATTTATAACTTTATGCGAAATCCAGGATATTCCATATTATGAAAATTTCTACTATCCTATTTTGCCTATTTGTATGTATTTTAATGGATTTTATCCATATTCTTTTAGAATAGAAAATAATATTGCAATATCAGACCCATATTCTTTAGGAGTAATTGCAGATTATAGTCCTACAATGTTTTCATTACCTAAATTTTCAACACCTGTTAATAAACTTAAACTAAAATTTTATGCTTATGTTGATAGTTGGGAGCCAACAAATATAGAAATTGGGACATGTTCAGATCCTTCCAACCTTGATTCTTTCGAAACCATAGCAATAGAATATATCAATGATTTGTATCAATTCCATGCTATTTCTGTAGATTTTAATACTTACACAGGCAACAACGAAAATATAGCTGTTAAAATCGGTAATTTCTCCTCATACAATATATTTTACATTGATGATATTTCAGTCTTAAAAATTCCTGAAATTGCCGTAATAGATCCTTACAATGAAATTCAACCTATTACAGTATGTAAATATACAGGAATGGGAACAGTTTTACAAAATTTACCAACTACTGTCAGAATAAAAGATGATTTAGATAACGAATATTTATGTAACTTAAACTGGACAGTACCAACGTATAATCCCATAAACGAAGGGGATTATCCTGCTTATGGGACATTTAACCTTCCACAAGGAGTAGTACAGAGCGATCCGCCTATGCAGCTTCAGGTAACTACAACAGTTTACGTTGTTGTATGTAGTGCTGTAGACGATGATATAAACGAAGAATTATTTACAATTTACCCAAATCCAAATAATGGCTCATTCAGATTTAACGCCAATACAATAATGAAAATGGAAATAATTGATATCACAGGAGCAGTTATTTTTGCTAAAACAACCAAAGTCGGAGAAAACTACATTCATCTTGAAAACATTGCTGAAGGTCTTTATCAAGTTAGATTTACAGATGGGAATATTGTAAAAACCGTAAAGTTTATAATTCAATAGCAAAAAGATTAATTCTAACAAAAAAAGCTGTAGTGTTACAGCTTTTTTATTTTTTTGAAGCTTTAAATTTCAGATATTCTTCCGTAAATTTCTTTTTAGTATAAAGCGGGAATTCTCCTTTTTGCACCCAGTCATAATAAGACGAATCCTTTGCAAAAACATCATACAATTTTAATCCCTTATATTTTCCAAAATTTACGATTACATTTTTATCCTCATCATAAATTAAACGTCCGGCGAAGTCTACATAATCACTATGGGATGAGAATTCAGAAATTTGAGAAATATCACTTCCAAGATCTTGATATTTTTCCAATTGTTTTGCAAACACTTCAAAAGTAGCCAATGTATCGGCATTAGCAGAATGAGCATTTTCAAGCTCTTTATTGCAATAAAATTTATATGCAGCTTCGAGATTCCGTGGTTCTTTCTTCATAAAAATTACCATTACATCAACAATATTTCTTTTTTTGAAGTCGAATTCCACATCGGAACGAATAAACTCCTCTGCAAGCAATGGAATGTCGAATTTATTACAATTATACCCAGCGATATCGGCATCACTTAGAATATTAACAATTTCGGCAGCTATCATTTTAAAAGTAGGAGCATTCTTAACATCTTCGTCGGAAATACCGTGCACTTCGGTTGCCCTGGGAGGTATCGGCATTTCAGGATTTATTCTGTAAGTTTTCGAATCCTGTTTTCCATTAGGCCAAACCTTTAATATGCTAATTTCTACAATACGATCTGTAGCAGGGTTTATTCCCGTTGTTTCGAGGTCGAAGAAAACTATTGGTTTTTTTAAATCTATTTTCATACATAAAAAATAAAAATGCCTGATTTTCCAATAATCAATAAGATGTTTTTATGAAAATCAGGCAATTAAACAATATCTTAGCTAATCATCATTGGCATTAAAAGCATAAGAACTTCTTCATTTTCATCTTCATTATCTTTCGGGAAAATTAAACCTGCCCTACTTGGGTCAGATAATTCAATTAGGACTTCGGTTGTATTAAGATTCGCTAAAATTTCCATCAAAAAGTTTGATTTAAAACCGATGAGCATATCATCACCTTCGTATTGACATTTAATTTCTTCTTCGCCGGAAATCGAATAGTCAATATCCTGAGCATATATTTTAAGAACATTGCCTGTAATATTTAATCCAACAAGACTTGAGGCCTGATTAGAGAATATTGATACTCGTTTCAAAGCAGAAAACATTTCCAGACGATCAACAACCAATTTATTGGGATTTTCTTGGGGAATTACAGAATTGTAATTTGGATAATTTCCTTCGATTAATCTGCATATCATTTTGAAATTGTCGAAGCGTAGAATAACATTTTTTTCGTCAAATTCTATTGTTACATCAACAGCTTCTTTTGGTAAAATATTTTTAACTATTGAAGCTGGCTTTTTAGGGAAAATAAATGAAGCTTCCTTACCGGTTTTAATATCTTTACGAGTATATTTAACCAGTTTATGAGCATCAGTAGCTACAAAATTAACTTCGGAAGGTAATATTTCGACAAAAATACCATTAAAAATCGGACGCACAGTATCATCAGCAGTAGCAAAAATTGCAGAAGAAATTGCTTTTGTTAAAGTATCGCTGGGGAAAACGAAACTTGTTGTTTTTTCTGCTCTAAGTAGCGGAATTTGAGGAAAATCATCTCCGGGCTGCCCCATTAAAGAATATTTACCGGTTGCTGAGACAATCTCAACCTTTAAACTGTCCAAATCAATATTGAATGTTAATGGCTGCTCGGGAAGTTCCCTTATAATTTCCAGGATTTTTTTTGCATCAATGGCAATAATACCATCCGCATTACTTGATTCTAAACTAAGCTTTGTTATTAAAGTAGTTTCCAAATCACTACCGGTTATCTCTAGCATACCTGATTCGACTCTGAACAAAAAATTATCAAGTATTGCTATTTTACTTTTTCCTGAAATAACCTTACTAACAGCTTGTAGATGATGTAAAAGATTTGAACTCGAGACTATGAAATCCATATTTTATTTTTTTAGTTAGTCAATTACACTTTTTATTTTCACAAAGATAAAAAATATATTTTCAAAATTATTTTTTAAAATAATCTTTTTTTACAGTATATTGATCCACGACATAAAACTGAATCAGCACAACCTCTTTGTCGTCAACAATTGCATACATTCTATCAATATCATAAGGATAAAGTTCACCTTTGTCGTCCAATAACTTATCAATATTTTGACGATAATAAGCTTTAAAAGATTTTTTATTTTTATTAACGTCCAAAACACTCATTTCAAAAACCATTTGTTGAGATAATAAACTATCTCGTTTAAATTGCTGTAAACTATCGAGAATAAAAGCCTCAAAACCAAAAAACTTTGCTCTTGAGATATAATCTTTTACTTTCAAAGTATCGAATTTAAAATTTACAGGACTGCCGTCGTAATTTAACAAGTCATAATTTGTAGCAGAATTTCTAACTGCAATAAAAGAATTTTCCGGCTGATCGGGATAGTGGATTTTCACCTGATAAATATCTTCAATTTTATAATTAAAAATAATTTTTTCTCTCCATTCATTAATTTCTGTATTGTATCTAATTGTTAAAAAACCTGAAAATCCGGGGATGCTCACAACAAAAGGGACCTCGCTTCCTTCGAGGATCATATATGTGCCGATATTGTTTTCTGGAGCACCTCCTACATAATAAGTTTTTACCAATTTATTATTTTGATAAATTTCTGTTTTTATCCCGTAAGCGGCAATTGAACGTAGAACAAAATCTAGTTTTGATTCAGGAACAGGCATTGTTACTTCTAAATTTTTTATGGTGGTCAATAAAATATCTATCAAATCCCGGCGTGCTTTGTATTCATTATTTACCATCCAGTACCCATCTTTTCGTTCTAATGTTATAGTTTTACCTTGTTTATCGGCAAGAAAAATTTTATTTATTGAAGCAGTATCCTCAATGGCAAAATCGCGATAAACTCTCGCTGTGTCTTTGTTTTGACTATAATACACTATTAAAGATATCAGCCCCACTAAAACAACAATAATCAATAAAATAATATTTGTCTTTTTCATATCTCTAATTTTTAATTTTAGTAAACCCAAGCTACTCCATCGGAGAAACTCGATGCGTAATTAAATATATCTCCGGTTACATAATTACCCTCATTATTAATATAACCCATTTTATCATTCATGGATAAATATGGCCAATATTTTCCGCCATCGGCAGGATAAATAAATTTTAAAAGATTTTTCGAAAAATGATAACCATTACAATTAAAGAAAAACTTATAAATTCCTTCAACTGTGGTAAAAATGCCGGCATCAGCACAATTACCGCTTATATGATCAAATTTAATAGGGAGCAATAAAGATCCGTCTTTTTTAATTACTCCGAATTTATTAGCAATACCTACTATTGTGAACCCATTCACAAATTTCTCAACATAATCATAATTAGGTTCTATTACAATTTCTCCTGAAGTATTTAAAAAGCCGTATTTCTTTTCATCTCCGTTTGTGGTAGAAAAGATTATTAATCCTTCTGAATAATCATAAATTTCAAAATCTTTTGAAAGTGTTGTGATAATATTCCCGTCTTTCCCAATTACCACCTTATCTTTTTTAGTTATCACAACAGCAATTCCATTAGTAAAATAGGCAGGATTTTGTTGCTGAAAAATAAAAGGAAAAATAACATCCCCATTTTCATTAAGGAAACCATAAGCAGAATTTTCCTTCAATTCTTTAACACAAACCAATCCTTCCGAAAATTCCTGAGCTCCGCAATATTTGCATTCAATCACTAATTCACCTTTAATATTAACAAATCCCATAGCATCGTTCACAAAAACTGCACACAAACTATCCTTAAAATTACCTACACTCGTGAACAGAGTATTAGTTAGTACTTCGCCATTTTTATTTATCAATTTAAATCCTCCTGAAAAAGGATCTCTCACCCAACTTACACCGTATTTGAAGCCATAATAATTAGTATATTTACTATCATAAATTGGAGGAAGAATTACTTTTCCTGATTTATCAATAAACCCTGTTCGCCAGACTTCTTTATTTGTTTTAGGATCAATGACTTTTGTTTTAAACGCTGCAATGCCATCACTAAAAGGCCATACAAAATGAGTTTCAAAAGAAAATAAAGTATCTAAATTTTCATTTATGCAATAATAGATTCTCTTTTGAGCTGAAGCTTGATTATTGAAACAAAAACCAAAAAAAATAACTAATATAGCTGCGAATGAAAAAAACCTTTGAAATTTGTTTTTCATCTATTTCTTAATGTTTCCGTTATTAAATTTAATTCTTCTATATTTAATATTTCTTAAAAACAAAACCATCAATCCCAATGCAATAATTATTAAAACCGGCACAAAGGAATTAACATAAATCCACATTAACATTTGATTTTTTATTTTAGCTCTATCGAGGTTTCTGATTTTTATTTCCCTCATTCTTAATGAAATCAGGTCTTCATCGGCACATAAATAGTTGATACAATTAACAAAAAACTGAGTATTCCCGGGAGTATATTGCTCGCTGTAATACTTATCGTAACCCAAAGGATATGGTTGTTTTTTTTCTCCGATAGAACGTACTTCGTTACGTATAAAGTCGCCATCGGAAATAACAATCATTTTAGTTGGTTTACTGATATCTAAAACAACAAAATTTGGATCGGTATAAAACTCATAGGAAAGTCTGTTTTTAAATGCTGATTCAAAAGTACCTTCAAGCAAAACTGCTATTGGCAGATTAGGTTGGTTAAATGTAAGTAGCTCCGGGTTTTCCCTCATAATTTCTAGACTCACTTCTACTGGATGAATCATAGATTTGGAATACTGACTTGTTCGTAACAATATTGTTTTCTTTACTTTTGAATTTTCACCAACAGTATCAATAGAGCTTACGAAATGCGTACGCATAGGTTCAACATTACGCAAAAGCGGGTGGTTAAGCAAAGTATCCGGCACAATTAACGGGAAATAAAACCACGGACGAGGTTCAAATTGAGGTTTACCATCAATAGTATTAACATAAACCGGAATATTCAAACAGCTTAAATCCTGAATTAAATCAGGATTAATTCTTACTCCATATTTATATAGCTGATCATCAAGATTTATGTCTCTAATCATTGCCATTTCTGAAGATCTTTTAGAAAGGCTGTCCATATCAAAAACCATCCATTCCACAAGCCAGACTACTTTTCCGCCTTTCATGATGTACTGGTCTATGATAAATTTATCTTTTTCGCTAAAACGAGCCTGTGGTTTTGCAATCACAACAGCAGCATATTCATCAAGAGCATTAAGCTGTTGATTCATTTTTACTCTGTCTATTTGATAATATTTAGACAAAGACATCATTATATCGTAAGTCTGATACTCGTTTAATTCATCATGACCTTCGAGGAAAGCTATTTTACGAACTTTTTTATTCGAAAGCAACCATATTGCATGCACAAAATCTCTTTCAAGCTCAGTTTCAGATAATCCAACTATTGATGTACCTTTGGAGGCATTATTATTAATAAGATTTACAGGGAATTCCCTTTCTTTGTATTTAACTAAAGCTCCGGCAAATATAAGTTTTTCCGAATAGCCGGATTCTTTGGCTTGACTTATATAAGTAGGATTTAAACCTTTATTGTAAAGTTCTAGATAAATTTTTCTATTTAATTCAGGGTCATCCTTCACAAATGGGTTTTTAAAAGTAACCTCGATATTTTTATTATAATCCTGTAAATTGCTCAAAAATTCTTTTACCACTTTCTTATAACGCAACATTTCGGCAGGAAGATCTTCGGACTCGAAAAAGACTTCGATATAAACTTTATCGTCGAGACCTGACAATATCATTCTCGAAACCGGACTAATGGTAAATTTCTTTTCTTTTGTCAGGTCCAATCTAAAAAATACAAGAGACGACAAAATATTTATGAGTACAATTAAAACCAGAATCAATAAGGCTTGAATAATATTTTGCTTTTTTAATACCAGTCTGGTGCGTTGTATTTTAACTTTCTTTTCCATTTTTTTACCATTTACGACTTTCGAGTCTGAGTTTTGCTGCAAAAATAAATATTGAAATAACACTTAAGAAATAAACAACATCCCTTGAATCAATTACGCCTCTGCTTATAGAACCATAATGATCGTTGATACCCAAAGAAATAATAAAATTAGCAACTTTCCCCGACGACACCAAAATCCCGAGATAATCAAAGCCAAGGAAAAATATAAAACATAAAAGAACACTTAACAAAAATGATATTATTGAGTTCTTAAATAAAGAGCTTGCAAAAATCCCTATAGCAGTATATCCTGCAGCCAGAAAAAACAAACCAATATAAGACCCTGCAATTGCTCCAAAATCAACATTACCAATAGGATCGGCAAGAGTATTTATAGAAATCAGATAAAATAGCGTTGGAATTAAAGCTATCAATACCAAACATACCGCAGCAAGATATTTAGCAAAAACTATCTGAAAATCAGTTAATGGACGGGTAAGTAATAATTCCATGGTACCTGATTTATATTCGCCCGCAAACATGTTCATTGTGATTGCCGGAACAAGAAATAAAAATACCCATGGCGAAATAATAAATAAAGTATCAATATTAGCCATTCCCATATCAAAAACATTAAGGCTTCCTTTGAAAATCCACATAAACATACTGTTTATCAGCAAATAAATAACAACCACCAAATACCCGGTAATGGAGCTGAAAAATTCTTTTATTTCTTTTAGCAATAAGGTTATCATTGTTTAAAAAATTATTTGTCGCCAAATTTAATATTTTTTACGTTAATAAGTGAATTTTTATTAAACGCATGTTGTTAAATAAATTTTAAAGAATACAAAAATTTTATTGTTGCTAATCATAATTTTGTGCATAAGAATTTTAACTCAGAATGAAAACGAAATTATCATTAATCGCATTATTTTTCACGCTCCTACTGAAATATTCGTTTTCGCAAAGTTATAATTCAAACTTCAATCAGTTTGAAATTAAAACACACTATGGATTTACTTTGCCTCATCATTCATTGATGCGGTATTTCATTAATAACAATGTTGCAATTTTGGAATTAAACTATTCCATAAAAACCGACGGCAGTAAACCATGGCAACACGCATGGCGTTTTCCCGAAATGGGTGGCGGCTACTTGATTGGAGGGTTGGGGAATATTAATGTTCTTGGATTTTCTCAATCTTTATTTTGGTTTTTTGGAGTTCCAATTATAGAAAAAGATAATTTCATCTTTAAATATCGGATTGGTGGAGGGATAGCTTATTTATCCGAAAAATTTGACTATCGGGCAAATTACTATAATGTTGCAATAGGGTCTCATTTTAATGCTCATTTGCATTTTTCAATTATTTCAGAATATAAAATTTCTAATGAATTTCCATTATATCTTACATCCGGATTAAGTTACAATCATTTTTCAAACGGAGCTATCGAAACCCCAAATCTTGGATTGAATCAATTCAGTTTTAATATTGGTTTAAAATATCTTTATTCAAAATTTCCATATAATTTACCCAAACGAACAGTGCCTTATGTTTATAACAAAATTCCAGAATTATCAGTATATTTGGCATCAGGCATAAAAGAAAATTCCACCTATGAAAACAAAAAATTTCCGTTTTTCTCACTTGTTGCCGACTACGGCTACAGAGTCAGCACTATAAGAACGCTTGGACTGGGAATTAACATAATCTCAGATTTTTCGCTAAAATCTCAAATTGCAGAACAGAATCTGGTTCCCAATAAAATTGATATTTTAAGAATAGGAATACACGGTTTTCAGGAATTATATTTCACTCCCGATTTATCTATGCTTTTGCAGGTAGGAACTTACGCTTTTAACAAATTCAAACCTTCCGATAAAACATTTTTGGTTTACAGTAAACTAGGACTCAGATACACATTTCTGGAACGATATTTTGTAAATATTGTATTAAAGACCCATACCACGACTGCTGATTATATAGAATTTGGTGTAGGTATTAAAATTATCTCGGATTAATAATTATCTAATCAGCCAAAGTAAAACATAAAATCGCTTCTGAAAAGTTATGATTTTAATAAAATTTTAAATAAAATCTATAATCATTTCACAAAATTTTGTTTATGTATTGCAAATTTATTTTTTGAAAGAAAGATTTAAAAAACTAAAACATAAGATTTAAGTTTTCCATAATTAAAACAAAACAATAATATTTTGTTTTTCAAACCCAAATTATCCAAAAAGTAAAATATTTAATTGATAACACGTAATTTATTTACTCCTCCATTTATAAAAAATTACTTTTTTCTCGTAGATATGCATAGTGTTCGAGAATCTCAATCCATTTCACAAAATTATATTAAATTAGATTTAATATTATTTTGATTAAATTTAAACGTAAATAAAAATCATGAGTTTTTTCAAATATCATAATTTTTTGAATTTGAGTAAACTATGTAAAGAATTTAAACTCTCCTCTTAAAGCAACAAATAAACTTAAAACATTAAGCATTTGTGAAATTCTAAAGATAATAATTTAATATAAATATAAATTGAATGAACAGCAGAAATTTTTATGGCATATTGCGGAGAGAGGGGGATTCGAACCCCCGGTCCCGAGTTATCAGGACAACGGTTTTCGAGACCGCCCCGTTCGACCACTCCGGCATCTCTCCAGTTTTGAAGTACAAAATTATTATTTTATTCAATAGAATAATAAAAAAAAAATTTTATTTTTGATTTTTATTGAACGTTTATTCCAAAATAAATAAAATTTTTTAAAATCTTAATGTTATTAATTATCAACCCAGAAATACTCCTATAATAAAACATTCTAAACATACAGAAAAGTATAAATATGTAGAAGTATTGCATATGTATATTTACTAATTGCTTGTAGCAAATAATAAAAATTAATTTTAGATACTATTTAAAATGTTTGATAATCACGTGTTTATTCAAAAAATTCAAGGTTTTATTATAAAGTAAAGATGATAAATTCATCAAAAATTAGAAGCAAAATTATTCATTTGTAAAAATCTAATTGAATAAATACATTTATCATGAAATTATAAATATTTATTTTATCTAAGTATATTAGATTTATGAATTTAAAAATCAATCTGGAAATAAAAATAAAAGTTTTTTGTTTATTATTTTTTTTAGAATCAATAAAATCCTATAGCATTTTATTTTTCAGGTTATTTTTTTAATTTTGTCCAAACTGCTTTTCATGAATAATAAAGATTTTAGAAAAACATTATCTATAGTTATACCTGTGTATAATGAAGAAAATACAATTTCTTTGATTTTAAAACGAATAAAGTCAGCTCAAATAAGTGATATCAAATTTGAAATTATAATTGTAAACGATGCCTCTACTGATAGAAGCGATAAAATTATTAAAGATTTTATAAATAATAACAGTGACCTTAGTATTAAATATTATTATCATGAAGTTAACAAAGGAAAAGGATCCGCACTGCATACCGGAATAGCAAATGCCACTGGTGACTTTATAATAATACAAGATGCTGACCTGGAATATGATCCGCAGGAATACAAATATATGCTAAAACCTATATTAGATGGGCATGCTGATGTTGTTTACGGCTCGCGTTTTATGGGGAGCAAGCCTCATAGAATTTTATTTTTCTGGCATACTATAGGTAACAAATTCCTTACATTTCTATCAAACATGTTTACGAACTTAAACCTTACAGATATGGAATCTTGTTACAAGCTTTTCAGAACTGATATTATCCAAAAAATAAAATTGGAAGAAAAACGATTCGGTTTCGAACCGGAAGTAACAGCAAAAATTTCTAGAATACCGGGAATAAGGATTTATGAAATAGGTATTTCATATTATGGAAGAACCTATGAAGAGGGTAAAAAAATCAGATGGAAAGATGGTTTTAGAGCAATATACTGCATTTTAAAATACAATCTATGGAAACATTAAAAAAAGTATTTCAATTTGTTGTTTTAGCCGCTTTTTCATTTTTGATTGCATTAAAGTTATTTAATTTCTATAAAAGTAAATCCCAATTCGTGGAATTCGAAGAGATTCTTTTCCCAATTAAAACTATTTTAAATCCTAACACAAAGATTTCTTTCTATAATCCAGACAATATAACCGAATTTTTTTACAGAGCACAATTTAACCTAGCTCCTTTTATAATTGAAAGAAATTCAAATAATGACACCATGATATTTTTCTCTGAAAATGTTAAAATGCCTTATACCGACACCAGTTTCATGATCAATTATAAAAAAATTTCATATCACAAAAATGAACGTTTTACAGCCATTTTGTTAAAAAAGCTAAAATGAAATTATTATTAGTATTATTATTTAATATATCTATATTTATAAATTTGTTTCTTACATTAAAAAATTTAAACAAAGGGATAAATTTTGTATTTTCTGTTGCTATCTGCTTATTGGCATCATCGCTATTATATTTTTTTTCTCTTTTAAGTGGGTTCGGGTTAATTTTGTCTTTAGGGGTCGGAACGGTTTTAGTTTTATCTCTTTTAATCTTCAAAATTCACAAAAATAAACTCGAAATTATACAAAAAAATCAAATTATATACAAACTAAAAAAAACAGATTTATTATTAGTATTTGTATGTTTATATGCATTTTTACTTTTCATAAATAGATCTCAAAAATGGGGTTTATGGGATGCATGGGCAATATGGAGTTTACATGCGGAATTCCTTTTTTCCCCTGAAGATTGGAAAAATCTTTTCGACCCTGCATTGAACTGGAGTCATTCTGATTATCCGTTATTTTTACCTTCATTAATTGCTCTTTTATGGAATACTTTAGGTGAAATCAGCAGTTTAATACCATTTGTTGTAGGTTTTATCCCTTATTTTCTGATAATCATTTTCTTTTACTTCGTATTTGAAAACAAATTAATCGGAATTATTTGCATTTTATTATCAATAAGCGACCCAGGATTCGTGAGCAAAGCCGCATCACAGTATGCAGATACATACCTGTCCTTATTCATTCTAATGAGTTATTTCGGATTGATACAAAGTTCAAAAACAAGTCAAAACAATATTTTTCCGGTTATTGTTGGGATAATATCATCCGGAACTATGTGGATTAAAAATGAAGGCTTTGCATTTTATATAATTTTTTCAATACTTTGGATGTTTACTTTTATCAATAACAGAAAAAAATTATTGTATTATGCGTCGGGTAGCTTTTTAATAATTTTTACTGTTGTTTTATTCAAATTTTTACTAGCACCTCCAAACGATGTAATATCATCAAATGGTATTAATTATTTTGAAAAAATAAGGGATATAGACCGTATTTTACTTATATACAGATATTTTAGAGATTATTTATTATTCAGTGTTCCTATTATAACATTTGTTATTATTGCCTCAATTTTCTCTAAATCAAAACTAAATATACTAATTGCTTCCAGTATTTTATTATTATTTGCGAGTTATTTTACTGTTTATATTCTTTCTCCTTATGAGGTTGAGTGGCATTTAGAAACTTCATTTGACAGGTTGGTACATCAATTAACTCCTTTAATATTATTTTTATATGTTCCAAAACTTGCAGAACTTTTTCCGAAAGCTGAAAAACTTTAATAATATTGAATTTAAATAAAATCATTAGCTCTTCTAAACATAAAAATTTTGTAATAGTAAACGACAAAATTAATGAACTGAAAGTAGAGCCTGAAAAGAATTATAAATATCTTGCTGGCATATTAATCTCAAATGCAAAGTATCCACCCGAGCAACTACACTTCATAAAACTTTTTAAAGTTTAGTATTGTTTGGGGATTGATGTTGTTTGGCAGAAGTTCGTGTAGTTTATTTGATTTATAATCGGCGATGTTCTCGAGTACATATTCCAGCCACTTATGTGGGTTAATGTTGTTTAGCTTGCAGCAGGCAAAAAAGCTGTAAAACATTGCCGATCTTTTTGCTCCGTTGTGAGATCCAGCAAAAAGGTAATTTTTTCTACCTAATGCTATTTGGCGGATTGTATTTTCAATAAGGTTATTATCTATCATCAGGTTGCCGTCGTGCAGATAATTCTGTAAACTTTCCCAAAGTGGAGTAACATACTCAATTGCCATTCCCATTGGCGATTTGGGTAAAACTTGCTGTCGTTTATCGTGTAGCCACTTTCCAAAATCGTTAATTATTGGTAAAGCCTTTTCTAAACGAACTTCTTTTCGTTGTTCGGGCGTAAGCTCTTTTGCTTCGCGTTCTATAATGTATAGTTTTTGGATTTCAGATAAGGCATATTCTGCAAGTTTTGGATTGCTTTGCAAGGCATTTTCAAATTTACGCCTGGCGTGCGCCCAACAAGCCAAATGAACAATATTTTCTTTTGAATAATAGTGTTTATATACAGCATATCCATCTGTTTGCAGATTCCCACGATATCCTTGCAGGAACTCACGTGGGGCATCGGTATCTCGACCTTTCTGGTAATCGAAAGCAACAAGTTTTGCCAATGGGGCATGATATGTCCAGTAATAGCCTAAGTGTGTCTTATCTTTCTTGGTTCTATCTAAAACCTTTGTTGTAGTTCTATCGGCTTGCAGGTAAGTTTGTGCTTTAAATTCTTGTAACAGTTTTTTGTAAAGCAACTCCATAAGATTTCCCAATTGCGCCACCCAGGAGTTCATCGTGGATGCGCAATTTCAATATCTGCTCGTTTAAAAATCTGTTGTTGGCGATAAAGTGGTAGATGATCTACGTATTTATTCATTAAAATTGCTGCTAGTAAAGTGTTGCCAGCCAAACATTTTTCAATCGGACGGCTTGGAAGATTTACAATAACAGCATTTTTAAGCAAAGGATTAACAGATAAGTCCTGATTTTGCTCTAATCTAGCATATTTAGGTCGGATAATAACCAATTTGAAAAACTTCTCTGGAATGTATTCCATGATTTCGGTACGTTCTTCGCCTATTTTTCTCATGCCCGTAGTATCTTCTTCTGGTTCTATTACGTGTTCTAAAACTGGTAAACTATCGGGGATTTGATTGCGTCCGTTATGCTTTTTAGTATTCTTTTCACGCTCGTAAGTAATGATCTCTTTTACAGGGTCTTCATCCTGTTTTTCTTGTTCGTTTGCATATTCCTCGAACTGTATCTTTGTTTGGCTTACATCGGCCTCAAATCGCTCTCTTTTGCTACCAAAAAGCATTCGTCTTAGTTGAGCTATCTGATGTTTTAACCATTGAACCTCATGACTGTTTTGCTCAATGATTTGTTCTTGTTTTTTTACCTGCGATTCATATTCCTTAGCTCTCGACTCAGATTATTTAGCTCTCGACTCGGATTCTTTAATCATTAATTCCGAAGCCTGAAGCATTAAAACTAGTTCTTTTTTTGATATGTTTTCGAGGTCAAAAATCATACTGTGAAAATACAGTAAAAGTATTGATTTTACAAGGGTTTTAGCGAAAAGAAATTAACATTATTTTGTTGTTGTGGGTAATGCGATTCGTGCGGCCAAAAAACTGACGGAAAAAAGGAACGATTTTTGTTATATTTGCAGGTATGAAAGAGATATTAAAACATATAGACCAAATAAAAGGACTTTGTTCACTATACAAGGTTAAGGCTCTATTTGCTTTTGGTTCCGTGACGACAGACAAATTCAGACCTGACAGCGACATTGACCTTGTTGTTGACATTGAAGAAAAAGACCCTCTATCTTACTCAGACAGCTATTTTAATTTCAAATTTCAGTTAGAGCAGCTTCTGCAAAGACAAATTGACCTATTGGAACAAAAGTCAATTAGAAATCCATATTTGAAAGAACAAATTGACAAAACAAAAGTCTTAATTTATGGAAGTTGAAATTAAGACTTGGCTTGTTGACATTAAACAAGCAATAACAGAAATCAATCTTTTCCTGCCCGACAAAAAAGATTTCTATGCTTTCCAACGTGACCTGAAAACCAAAAGAGCAATAGAAAGAAACATAGAAATAATAGACGAAGCCGTTAATAGAATTATTAAAGCAAATCCTGAATTTCCGATAACAAACGCAAGAAAAATAATTGACACGAGAAACAGAATCATTCACGGCTATGACAGCGTTTCCGAAGACATTATTTGGGCAATAGTGGTTAGAGAATTAGAAAATTTAGAAGCTGAAGTTGACGAACTATTGAAAAAATAAGCACTACCCACAACAGCGCATACACGCAAGTGGGGGGCTTGGTGGTTTGCAAAAGTCTGTGCTTTCTATTACATTAGCTGCTCAGTGAAAAGAATCGCTGCAAATCAGCCCCACCTGCGTGTATGCGCGAAACGTTAAATAACGCTTCCTTTTTTTGTTTTTTTTCAAAATCTATTCCTCGTAAAATCATGAATAATTCTTCTTTGGACAACTCGCTGTTTGGAGAGTTTTTTCGGACACTTGGACGCTTAAAAGTTCCACGTTCGAGTCGCTTGTAAAAGACTGCCAATCCGTCCTGGTTCCAATGCAAAATCTTAATAACTGTCCGTGGTTTATTCAAAAAAAACGAATAGATAGCCTAATTGTGGATTCAATTCCATTTCTGACAATACCAATCCGTAAAGTCCGTTAAAGCCATTTCACATATCGGTTGGTTGCGCATACATAAAAACCTTGCTGGCTTCGTCAAATCCAAACATGATCAGGCAAAAACAACTATCTGCAATCCAGAAGGCGTTTCTATTTCCAAAACCTTCCCTAAACTGGGCTCAGAAAAACTCAGTTCTTTAAATCCTTTTAATATCGTAGGTTCCTGACTCTGTTTAAACTTCTTTAGCCAATAATCAAATTTAGCCAAACTATACTACTTGTCCTTTAAAAAGTTCTGCTTTGTCTGGCCTGACTCAAACCACGATTCTATATCCCCAAACATTTTCTCTTGTAAATTCATCATTCTTTTGTTTTTGGCAAAATTCAAGAATAATTTTTAGTGAAAATAGACGTGGTTAGTAGGGGGGATACGTTTTATAACTTTAAATCATCCACCAATCCATCCCTTAACCGATACAGTTTTCTTTACCAAAGAAAAGCTAAAAATCAAGCTCCATCGAGTTCACGATACTGTTTATGTGGAAGCTGAGAGAGAGGCTGATACTGTGGTTGTGGTGAAGGAAGTGGCGGTGGAAAAGATAATTGTAAAAAATAATGCTCCTGAGTCCGAAAATGGAGCATTTAATTTCTTTGGTTTGTATAACTATAGATTCTTTATCCTAATTGGATTGGGGATTTTGTTTTTGGTGGTGGTTTGGAGGGGGTGGCCGAGGTAAAGATAATATAAAATGTAAAATCAGAGGTTTTTAGAATTTAATAGTAAAATTAGAGTAGCAACTTAAATTAAAAAATTCACTTTTTAATTATCCAGACATCCTGTGTCAATGAGCCATTATTATCAGTTCCCGGGAAATGAATTATTTCAGAAGCAGATTTGAAAAGTTTTCTCACAAAGAAAGGTGGTTGAAAAGCACCATAAGTTCGATGTCCCTCTTTTGAAGTAGTCTGACAAACTAATTGCCCCTTGTCGAAAATAAGTTTGTCGGCATCAATAAGTTTTGTTCTAAAAACTTCTCCATGCATCGTCAGATAAAGTATTCCACCTGGCTTTAGAATCCTTAGCAACTCAGTTGCCCAAGCATAGTGCATTTCCTTTGATAAATGGGTAAAAATCGAAATCCCATAAATAACATCGAAAAACGAATCTTGAAAATCGATCGGTGGAGCAAGCTCATTGGTTATAAATTTGACATTTTTCAGATTTGAACTACACCATTCAATATATGCTTTATTGTAGTCTGATCCATAAACTTCTGATGCTGGTAATATTTCGGGCAAATGCCTTACTATTCTACCCGGACCGCAACCCCAATCCAGAATTCTGCAATTTGAAGTATCAACATACTTTGAAAATGTTTTTGCTAATTCCTGAGCTGTTTCTTTACCACCAAAATAATACCCATTATAGTTTAACCTATAAGTTTCGTAAATGAAATATGCCGGAGGCATTGGCACTCCATCATTGGTTTTAAAAAAGTCAGAAATATTTTTACGATATTTAATCTTGTGCAAATGGAACCTGCATTTGTCGGCCAGCATTGATAAGCCAAGCTTGCGAATGATAATTATTAGCTTTCTTTTCATTTTGCAAATTTATAAAAAAATGAATTCTTTACAAAGGAAAGACTAAAACAAAATTCGCATAAAAAGTCTTTTGTTATTATTACTATTTATACTATTTTTACTTAATTTTTAACTACCACAAAAACTGACAGAATTTAAAAATTGTCAGTACCGTCCAATCAAATTAGTTATATCACTACATATTTTTAATAACTGAGATATTAGTTTTAATCGCTTTTATGTCATCATTTTAAATACAGATAGACTATTAATAATACTTATAAATAATTTAATATGATTAATGTATATTCATTTGTGTTTCATATATAATTTTCAGATTTACATAATAAAAGTAAAAAATAGTTATTACATTTGTATTTATAAACTTTAAGACCTATAATATGAAATTAAACTATTTTACATTAATAATCATTTTAATCGCTTTTTCTACAAGTGGAGGTAAAATGTTTTCTCAGACAAACACATACCCATACCCACCTTCAGGGCCGTTAGGACTTGGCACTGATGATCCCACTGAGCAGCTTGATGTGAGTGGGAATATTAATTTATCAGGAGCAATAAAATTTGCTGGGGTACCAAGAATTACCGACGAACAAATATTTTATCCAAATGGTAGTGCTAATGATCCTAGTTACTCATTTACAAACTCTACCTCAACTGGCATGTATATGCTATCTCCAAATAATATGTCATTTTCTACAAATGGTACGGAAAGAATGAGAATGACGAGCACTGGTTTGATCTATATTCCGTCTTCAGGAACATTGAGTATTGGAACATCTGCCAACAGTGAGAAACTAACTATTGCTGGAAATATAAGATTTTACACTCCTAATTCTTTTATTGGAACGACTACAAACTCTTCGTTCTTTTTAAGAACATATAACCTTAATCGAATGGAGATAAAAGGCAATGGAACAGTTAATATCTTCACAAACCTCACATTTCCAGTAGGGGCAAACATTGCTATTGGGAAAGCAGATTTAGGTTTAGACACAGATGGGATAAGAATTCATTATGCACCGGATGCAAGCCATGCATTCATTGACTATAAAGACAATCTGTTTTTTAGAACTGGAAACTCATGGACTACGCCATTAATTTTACAAGGAAATGGAGCTGTTGCAATTGGAATATCTTCCACTAATTATGGTAATGATGGGAGCCAATATGTAGTTCCATCTGGATACAAATTAGCTGTTGGAGGGAAAATAATTGCTGAAGAGCTTGTTATTAAGCTACAATCAAGTTGGCCAGACTATGTTTTTTCAAATGATTACAATATAATGCAACTAAGTGATGTTGAATTATATATAAAAGAAAATGGGCATCTTCCTTCTGTACCAAACGCTGAACAAATTAAAGAAAATGGTGTGGAAATTGGTGAAATGAATTCTTTATTGTTGAAAAAAATTGAGGAATTAACGTTGTACATTATCGACTTAAATAAAGAAGTTTCGAGACTAAAGTTAGAAATTGATAATGTCCAACAACAAGTTAAATAGTAATTATTACAATCGTTATGAAAAAATTATACTATTTATTCTTATTAATTTTAATAAGTAATTTTTCACACTCGCAAGAAAAAAAGTTTTTTATTGGAATCGGCGTTTATGATTTTGATAATGCAAGTTATGCAATTCCAGGTACCGAGATTACTGAAGGATTAGATTATAATTACCTAAAAACTTTATCTGATCAAAAGTTTAATCTTATTCTACCATATCACAATCTTCTAAAGTGTCCAACGAAATGGGTTACTACACTTCCATCAAAAGAATTTTTGGATCGGGCTGAATTATTGAATTTAGATGTCATTTTAAATTGCCCGGAAGTTAATATAAATTGGTATTTAGCACCTGGTTCATCATACAATAGTACACTTTGCCAAAGCGGTTTACAATACTGGGGAGATCATCCTGCTGTAATTGGATGGCATGTCATAGATGAACCATCACAGCCAAAGTTTAGCGAAATATCTTGGTTTTATGGTGATATTGCAGATAATAACTCTTCACATTATCGATTGGCGACACTTTATCCTTCGTATGCTAATTATGAACAGTTATTTGGTATACCAGGATCTCTTCCAACAATGTTAGAATACGAATCTTATGTTGATGCTTATATTTTAAATACTAGTCCAAATATTCTTATTGGGGATTTTTATCCATTTGTTAACCCTACTAATAAATATAGATATTTTTATAATTTAGATATATTTGCCAGAAAATCAGCACAATATGATTTACCTTTTACAATGATGTTAGCCCCTAGCCTAGAGACTTATCCTTTAGCAATTTCATTAGCGGAATTTCGCTATCAAATTTTTGCTAATGTATTTTATGGAGCAAAAGGCATATTTTATTGGGCAAGAGAGGCTAGTTGTGGAGGAGGCAGCTACTATCCTGGCATATCCACCAATTGTAATTTATGCATGAATAGATGGGATAATGTATATGATGATGTGTTTATTAGCGACTTAGTGGATTTGCACAATAAATTAATTAATGCTGGAGATGTATTAACAAGTTTAGAGTTTATAAGCGCATATCATGTAACAAATCAATCTACTGTAGTAATCGGCAACTTTGACGAGATCCCTTCACAGTCTGCTTGGTCAATGTTTCAAAATGAGCCAATCGTTCAGACATATTTCGATATATCAAATCCAATAGTTGCAAATAGTGGTTCTTCCTTAACCAATATAGCTGTCTCCTTTTTGAAAGATGAATATAATAACGTGTATTTTTGGGTATTTAATAAAAGTCTTACAACGCAACAAACTATTGATATAAATTTTAATCAATCACTAGATTTGTTTGATGTTTTGAACATAACTTTCAGTTTAGATTGTAACAATAAAACTATTGTTCTTGACCCAGGGGAAGCTGAATTATTTGGAATAATTAGTTTTCAATCAAATTTCAATCAGTGTTCAGAAGTTATTAACAATTTTCGAAGTGATATATACAGTTCTAACATATTAATTGGTGGCAATAATTGTATAGTAACATATTCAGAAGATGCAGAAATTGGTTACTTTGGAGAGTCAATTGCAATTCAAAATAACACTAGTATTTTAACGGGAAGCAATGTTTCTATAAGAGCTATAGAACCATTTACATGTGCTTCATTTAAAAAAAATAGCAGTGAAAATATTGACAAAATTCCATTATCAGATAACATTAGTGTTTATCCGAATCCGAATAGTGGGGATTTTATTATAAAGATGATAGAACCATTAGAAAAAAATGTTAAAATAGAAATTATTAATTCTCTTGGTGCAATTGTATTTAGTAAAGAATATGAATTTAGTGATGAAATTGTTATTAATTCTGATTTAACTTCTGGTTTATATGCCCTAAATATCTACAAAGATGATAATGTGTTGTCTACAACAATTGTAATATCAAGATGAGTAATTAAGTGTTGTAAGTTTAATTACGGTAGCAATGATGATTCTTTACTTTTTAAAGTACTATTTGAATATTTAAGTGCCAGTTTGATTGAAGATTCAATAAAGCAACTTAATATGTAAAGTACAAGTAATTCATTCAACTTTTTAAGGCCTCTGTAAAAATTGTGATGGAGCTTTTTTCATTCCCCAATCCATCCCTTAACCACCTCCTTCACATTTTTCGCCTTTGTCAGCTCCTCCATATTGGCTGGTGGAGCGTAGCCATTATTAAGAGCATACGCCAGGTTGTTTGAGCATCTTTGTGAGCAGGCGTAGGAACTTGATTTATGGCTTTCATAAGGAGTTCCGCACATCCAGCAGACCTTCAGATACTTTGTCCTGCGTATCGGCTTGGTTATGGTTCCGCCAAGCGTATTATTATAAACCCTGGATGAGTCTTCCACTTTTACGGCAATAATGTTTTGCCGGCACATTTCTTCTGTAGTAATAAGTGTTTTTGCTTTCATCGTTTTTTGATTGTAAATTTAATCCAGTCCAGAAATTAGATTTGCTCTAAACTATTTTATCAGAATTTATACCGTACTAATTTCCTCTATTTTTTTATTATGAGCTTATTATGACCTTGTTATGAGTCCCAGATGAGCTTGTTATGAGTGTATTATGACGGTATTATGACAATGCTATGACTGTATTATGATGTCTCTATGACAATACTATGAACAACACATCTAAGAAACATAGTATTTGCAAGGCCTCTCTGCTATGAAAAACAAGAAAATTAAAAAAAACTTTTTTTGATAAAAAGTACTATCGTTAATTGATACAGATAAAAACATTCAACTTCCTGCATCACCCGCCTTACCTGCATTATGTGTAATTTGGCTATTTGTAGGAGAATAGCCGTGTGTATGGACTGCGGTGAGGTGTAACCCTGATTATGCAATAGAACTTCGTAGTGAGGCTTTAAAGCCCAAAGAAATCAAGGATTTTGTGAGATAAGCGTACCCATTGGTACGGTTATCGAATAAAATTCAACGTAGAGTTTGATTTCGCAGGGATTTAAAGTCGTAATAGATTTTCTATTGGATATTCAGGGTTTAAAAATCTGCAAAGCACCTCTTCCGCAAACGGGAAGAAAATGCCACAGGTTCGGGTGAAAGTGGCAGCGTTGGTCTGGGTGAAGCGAATTTTCTTCCCGTTTGCCGGCAAGAAAACCCATGTTGTTTAGGCTGCGATTTCTTTCATATTTGCAGCCTGTAGAATATAATCTGCTGCTGCTTGTGCGTGTGAGGCAGCAGAAATAACAAACTTTTTGTCGTCCTTCATAACTTGTAACCAGTTTTCGATGTAGGTGGCGTTGTCTGTAATTCTGCTTTCATATCCTAGATAAGCCATAATAAATGCTGATGACAACTCACTTATGAGCTCTTCAAATCCATACGCAGGTGAAGCAAAAACATTGTTTAAAGGTCGGTTTAATCTGCTTTCAGCTCCTGTCCAATGTCCAAGTTCATGCAGCAGAATTGAATAAAAAGCATCTTTTGAAACAAATTGTTTCGACAATGGCAAATATATTTTATCCTCTGATGGCTTGTAAAAAGCCTCATTTTGTGCCTCGTAACAAATGTTTGCACCTGTAGCCAAAACAAGGTTTTCAGCCTTTTCATCCCTTTCGATTTCTGTTAGACTGTCTATTTCGGGTTGTTCGTAATATTCTGCCGGCAGTCCTTCTACACAGCAAACATTAAAAACCTTGTAGTCTTTGAGGTAGCCTATTTTCTTAATGTTCAGGTGTTCAATGGATTGTTTCTTTTTTAGCATTTCTTCGACCATGCGTGTAATGTTTGCTCCGGTCTCTTCATCAAGATACATTACCGATGTATAAACCACCATCGCAGATTTACTGCCTTTTACAATTCGGGCGTTTAGCTTTTCAATTTGCTTGAAAGTCAACCAACGGTTTAAACTGTAGTTCCTGCGACGTTTTATAAAACTTAACAACAGTTGATTTATGCCGTTGTACCTGTGGTTTGAAACTATGTTTCGGGCGAAAACTTCGCCTGTTAAACTGTACCAACATTCCGAAAAATCATTGTTTCGGTGTTCTTCCAACATCTCAATAATTGTTGATGTTATGCGCTCGTATATTTCGTTTGTGTTCATGACTGTGAATTATTAATTAGTACTAAATCAAATTTCTCTATCAAAGTTTTAAGTTTAGGGTTTTTGGCAATCATCAGATTTAATTTTTCTCTGTCCGACAAAATGTGTCGTTCTGCCTTTTTGGGCTGTGGTTTCAATATTTTGTTTTCATTTTCCATAATCAAAAAATTAAGGGCAGCCTGTCAGAATTACCTGCAGGACTGCCCAAATAATTAAAACTCGATTTGCTGTTCAATCTCTGTAATCTTTGTTACAAGCGTGTTGTTGATGGCATCGACAACCTTTGCAAATACTTCTGTATTTGAAGTTTTAAAGGTGTTGCCGTTTTCATCAGTCAAAACAATACATTCACTAAATTGATTCGCACCTACGACAAAAGATGTCAGTTTCTTTCTGCTTGCCTCTAATTTTTCCCTTTTCTCAATTAGGGTTTTTAGGTTTTCGATGCGTTCGATTTTTTGCTCGAGTGTTAATTGTGGTTTTGGTGGTGCTGGTACTTCCACAATTTTAATAACTTCCTGTACTGCCTCAACTGGTTTTTCAGCCTGTTCTACAGTTTGCACCGGTTCAACTGTTTCAACTGCTTTAACTTCTGGTTTTTCCTGTCCGTTTGGTTTTGGCTGTTCGTTCTGCTTAAAAGCGGTTGGAGCGATAACATTTTTTCCGTTTAAACCTGCAACTTCTTTTTCAGTTGCTTTTCCGTTTGTTTTCTTTGCTACTAAAGTTTCCATAAAATAAAAATTTAATTGTTTATATTTGAGTTAATTGAAAAAGCTGTTGGCTCTTGCGACTTTTGACCTATGCAGATTATAGATTTTGAGCGGAGTTCATTTCCAAAGATTGTTGGAGCTGCCTGTCTGCTTATTTCCTGTTTTTTGCACATAATTGTCATTTTTTCAAAATTTTCCATAATGCATTTCATGAGTTTTTTCGCGTATGTTCTGCATTATAAAGGCATGGTGGACTGAATGCCAGCAATAGAGATAGTCCTTAGTGTTCAGATATTATTAAGCACGCAGCAGAATGCGGGCTGGCGGTAAACTTTAAGACAATACTGAGCGACGCAGGAGAGAAGGATTTTCTTAATGTTTACTCAAGCAAAAGCGGAGGAAAGCTTTTCAATAGTGGAGAGTAGCGCAACATTGAAATGCTGACCGATTTTGCGTTGGCTAATGTTTCATTAAGCCTGAAAAACAATCTGAACACTTAGGAATATCTATTTATCTTCTATTGTGGCGTTCAGGACGACGTGCCATCTTTGCAGACACATTCGCAGGAAAACTCATGAATTCATCGCTATTTTGAAAAGCCGATGTTGGTGCAAAAACAGATAGATATAAGCAGACAGGCAGCGACTTCCTCTGGAATTGAATTCTTCGAGATCGGCCTATTGCATTGAGATCAAGCAAAAAAAAATGGGGCACGAAGCCCCAAATACAAAGATAAAGAATGGAAGTAATTTAGTCTTATGCATCTTCTAACACGTAGGTTTTATTCAAATGTTTCATGTCTTTGCCAACCTTTTTATCCAAAAGCCTGGCATAAGTTTTTGTCATATTTATCGAGCTGTGGCCAAGCATCTTTGAAACTGTTTCGATTGGCACATCGTTATTGAGAGTGACAGTGGTAGCAAAGGTATGGCGAGCGAGATGGCTTGTGAAGTTTTTGCTAATACCACAAAGATCTGCGATTTCTTTTAGGTAGGCGTTCATTTTTTGATTGGAATTTACAGGTAAAATTACATTGTTAGCCAGACAATAAGCATCATATTTATATTTATCTAGAATCTTTTGAGTTACATCAAGAATCGGAATTGTGCTTAGATTATCTGTTTTTTTACGGTTAATCTTAATCCATTTTCCGCCATCTGTTCCTATAACTATATGTTCACGACTAAGTCTTTTTAAATCAGAATGCGCCAACCCAGTAAAACAAGAAACTAAAAAGCAATCTCTAACTTGTTCAAGTCTGGGTGTGCTGAACTTTTTATTGATTAGAACTTTGAGCTCTTCTTCAGAGAGAAAGCCACGGTCAACCTTTTTCAATCTCATTTTAAAGTTTACAAACGGATCCTTATCCAAATGTCCGTTTGTAATAGCTAGTCTGACAATCTTTTTGAAGTTCTTGATGTATTTCAAAGTTGTGTTGTGTGCACACTTACGGACAGTCTTAAAATAGATTTCATAGTCAGTAATAAATTCGTGATCGAGCTCTGATACATAAAGGTCGTCACGGTCGTATTTTTGTTTGATGAAGTCCCTGGTATGTTTGAGAGAGGTTTCGTAACGTTCAACTGTTTCTGGTGAGTAGTCAATGTTTTCGAGAGTTTTTATTCTGTCATTATGTTCACGGAATAACTCCAGAATCTTTTTTCCATTGTCTTCTTCTTCTTCAATTCCAAGATATACATTTTTTATTAAAGTTAAGTTAATCGGTTTGTTGTCAGATTTTAAATTATTGACAATCTGATAGATTTGTATCCGAATGCTCTCAATGTATTGATTTAGCAATCTAGCTTCTTTTGTTATTCCAACACAAGCTCCTTTTTCTGAGCTCCAAATTTTCAAATTTACACTTCTATTTAAAGCTAAATCCAGCCTTTCACCCATAACTGTGATTCTCATGTAAATAGGTGCTTCACCGTTTTTTAAAAGTTTTGTTCTCTTAACAAAGAACAGTAAACTCAATGTCGTTCTTTTCTCCATAATTTACCAATTTTTACAGTATTAAACTTAACAAATTATGGTTCATTTTCAAAGCTCAAAGTGCTGTCATTCAGTGCTTTCGGCTCTAATTCGGTGGACTAAGCACGAAATTTTTTTAGTCCACCGAATAGCACACCAAACTGTGTTAAAATAGGGGTATTTTTGCCCAATTCCTAAAAAGCAAAAACCCCTGATTCTGTTCAAAATCAAGGGTTTGCGCTATTCTGCTTTTCTATTCCGCGGAGAAAGAGGGATTCGAACCCCCGGAGCCCTCGCGAGCTCAACGGTTTTCAAGACCGCCGCATTCGACCACTCTGCCATTTCTCCACTGCAAAGATATATAAAATTTCTTTTCTACAAAAATTGAATTGAAAAATTTTTTTAAGTTATTTTTTTGCACACACTTTATTTACATATCCAAAACATTTTTATAAAAATACCTCATTTTTGATTAAAATACTTATTAATTAATAATTTAATTGGACTTGCAAAGCAACAGATTAAAATAAATAAACAAATTATTAGGATTTTTTGTCTAATTTTTTAATTATTTTTTATTAAACAAAACTCTAAAAACCTTACAAAATCTCAATCGCAATTAACAATTACAACAATTTTTCAACAATTCGCAAAAAAAATTGCTTAAAAACTTGACAAATACTTGATTATAGCTATATTTGTCATGAAAATTATTATTTACTAACCATTAAATTTAAGTAAAATGAACAAAGCACAATTAATTGACGCAATTGCAAAAAAAGCTAATTTAACTAAAGCAGACGCAAAAAAAGCTTTAGACGCTTTCATCGAAGCTACAACTGAAACTTTAAAAGCTGGTGACAAAATCGCTTTAGTAGGTTTTGGAACTTTTGGTGTTGCTCAAAGAGCTGCTAGAAAAGGTCGCAACCCACAAAAACCAACACAAGTTATTAACATTCCGGCTAAAAAAGTTGTTAAATTCACAGTTGGCAGCGAATTAAAGAATGCTGTTAAGTAAATTTCGTCGTTTTAGAATTTTATAAGGGAGTTTCGGCTCCCTTTTTTTATTTTTGTACAAAAATTATTTAAAATGACAGAAGAAAAGGTTATCAATATTCTTTCAGGAATGATTACTGAAAATCGTTTTAATAAATTTAATGAAGTTTTGGATAACAGAACCAGATATATTACTGTTGTTCTGGAAGATTTATTTCAATCACACAATGCTTCTGCCGTATTAAGATCTTGTGATTGTTTTGGAATTCAGGATGTTCATTTTATAGAAAATAATTTTCAATATCAAGAAAATCCCGAAGTTTCCATGGGATCTTCACAATGGTTAAATATTCATAGATACAATCAATATTCAAATAATACAGAAAGAGCACTACTTGAATTAAAAAAACAAGGCTACCGTATTATTGCTACAACCCCACATACAAAAGAAAATTCACTTCAAAAGTTTGATATCAAAAAAGGGAAAGTTGCTTTAGTATTCGGAGCCGAACTCCCCGGCTTATCTGAAATTGCTCTTAATATTGCAGATGAACATGTAAATATACCAATGTTCGGGTTCACGGAAAGTTTTAACATCTCAGTTTCTGCGGCAATTTTTCTCTATGAACTCAGGAATAAGTTAAACGAATCAAATATAGATTGGCATCTGTCAAAAAAGGAAAGAGATATTATTCTTGCAGAGTGGTTGAAAAAATCTGTTAAAGATTCCGAAATTATTTTGAAAAATATCCAAAGTTAAAGATCTATTTCAAATCATGTTTTATAAATTTTGTTTTCACAATTTCATCAGTACTGTAGATCTCAAGAAAATAAATTCCGGTATTTAATGAGTTTAAATTAATATAATAGGTATTTAAATCACCATTTAAAACAGGTTTACCAAAAATATCATAAAGTGCAAACTTAGAGTTGGTGCAAGATTTACAATCAATAAATAATTTATCAATAGCAGGATTTGGAAAAATTTTAAATTCTTTGATATTCTCGTTAGCGATGAATTGAGGATACAACTCATTAAAATACAGATCCTGGGATTGAATTAATGCATTATTTAAATCGAACAAATTGTCGGCAACAACAAAAGCCATTCCGATTGTAACCGTATCACCTGCCAACAAATTAAAAGGACCGGTAGAAGTAACCCCTACAATATCTGAACTACCTGTATATGAAAAAGATTCATTACTAATCATATAAAACCTTTCGAGGTCTTCAAGCCCGTTTGTTAGATCAACAACTCCGTCACCACCGGAAATTTGAGGAATAAAATAATTTTTTACATTTTGAGAATTCAACACTTTTATGCCTGCATATAGATTTTGATTAACATCAGAACGGCAATAAACAAAATTATGTTCAGGAATGCTGCCAATACTGTTTCGGGAAGGATTTATCAAATCCCAATCCGTAAAAATTCCGAAATAGAAATTATTTTGATCGTATAACCCTTTATTTACTAATTTAAAATCGGCAATAATAAAGTTTTTGTTTTCCTCTCCTTCCCAGGCATAATAATCACAAATAATCTCGAGTCCATTTGGCGAAACATCCAAGCTGTCGTTCAAAACCACACGACAGTGGTGGAGGTCCCAATTATTGACATAATAAGGAAAAATAAAATTTTTAAAATCGGGAGATTGACGAATGGAAGATTTTAAATTTAAAGCTGAATTTCCGGTAATGATTCCACAATCATAAAACAAAGAAAAGATGTTGTCGAAAATCATTCCGTTGCCAATACTTCCGGATAAGTCCGAATAACCAATACGCCCATTTGGAGTTACAGATAATAAGATTTTATCAGTATTAATGTTTTTATATCCGGGATTTATTCGGATTTTAACAAATTGTTTATCGCTGTAGTTATTGCCGACATAGTCAAATTTCACAATAATTTCATAATCATAAGGTATATTTTGGTCTTTCTGTATAACTATCTCGTTATCTGAAACATATATTTGAGATGCCTCAAGAGTGCCAATTTCCAAAATATCGTTAACAATTTCACAATAATCGGCTATTAAACTAATGTTAACTTTAAGATTTTCAACCGGAGCGAGGAGATTCTGAAAATTTCCGTTTAGTGTTACATAATTAGCCGTTTCGTTTACAAATAGATTTCTGAATTTTACCGAAGGTGAGAAATCCTCGCTTAAAGCTCTGTAAAGGTTTAAACGTCCCTTTCCTAATTTATTTGCGTAAGGAATATTATAAAGTATGGTATCAATAATATCCGCAGTATTTTTCAAATGCTCAATAATTTCGAGGGCAGTTAGTTGAGGATAATAAGATCTTAGAATTGCAGCCGCTCCCGACACTATAGGAGCAGCAAAGGATGTTCCTCCCCACATCAGAGTATAACCACCGCCATTATCAGTACTTTTAAACATTGCCGAGGGAGCCGAAATATCAACAGAGTAGGAATAAGATGATCCGGCTCCTGTTGGAGTATTTTCCGGCGACCATCTTTCATCTAGAGAAGTAGTGCCAGCAACCGACATTACATATTCATAAGAAGCCGGATAAAATTCCACTTCACTGTTTGTATTACCTGCTGCTGCAACAATTAACAAGTCGTGAACCAATGTAGCGTAAGTAACGACCTCCTGCCCCATTTGCTGATAATATGTAGAACCCCAAGAACAGTTTATAACGTCAACGCCATGAAGTGCTGCATAAATTATTGATTGATAAGCATTATCTATTACACCTTGAGAATTCATGATTTTTAGTGGGAGAATTTTACATTTAAATCCGGCTCCCGAAACTCCGATGCCATTATCTGTTGAAGCGCCGGCTATTCCCGAAACATAAGTCCCGTGAGGATTTTCCGATGCCTGAACATTATTATTATTTTCTCCAAAATTCCAACCTCTAAAGTTATCAATATAACCATCACTATCGTTATCAACTCCGTCAATTGGATCAAGATAATTATACCTTATATTATAAATTAGGTCTGGATGCGAAAGGTCGATTCCTGTATCCGAAATTCCTATAACAGTGTTAGTATCGCCTTTATGGATATCCCAGGCTTCAAAGGCTTTAATATTTTGTAGCCAATATTGATCACTTGAATTTAACGGGTCATTTGGAACATAAAGTAAGTCTATTTTATATAAAGGTTCGCAATATTCTACAAAGTCCAGCTTTGACAATTTTTGAGAAAGTATTAACTCATCATAATCCGATTTATAATTCAGTCTATAAATATTACTAATATCAGGAATTATATTGCCATACTTTATTTTAGCTTCTTCAAGTTTGTTTTTGTAATCTGGAGGTAAAACAAATTCGTGTTGAAGGGAAATTTCATTTTTTTGGCATCCGAGAATTGTACTAACATAGCTCTTTACAGCTTCGGCATTTTTTGTTTTAATAATTAAAACACCATCGTGATAGTTTTTTTGAGAGAAACTAAACTCAATAATTCCTATATAAACTAAAAATACAAGAAAAATTTTTCTCATTTTTTTTATTTGCAAGTTAAAAAAAAATCTTTTAGGAGTTAATTCCTAAAAGATTTTTAATTAAAATAATAGTTAAATTTTATTATTCAACGTTTCCGCTAATCTTCAAAGTTATGGAAGATTGTTTTGGATCGTTAGTGATTACCGTAATAGTTTTACTTTGTTTACCGGTTCTGCCTGTAGAATTGAAAGTAGCTGTTATATGGCTGGATTCTCCCGGTTTGATAACCATTTTTTCGGGATTTGTTGCAGTACAACCACAAGAGGCTTTTATTTTTCGAATTATCAAATCGCTTTTACCGGTATTTTTAAACACATAATTATAAGAAACTTTATCACCTTGTTTAATTGTACCGAAGTCATAATCAATCGTTTCAAATTCTATTTTTGGTGCATTAGCAAGTTCTTCGGCAGTAAGATGTCTAAAATCTTCTTCAATGGTGGCACTAATAGAAATACGATTTTGGTCAACTTTTTTACCGTTGATTACAAGATCAATTCTATCCATTATAAAACCATAATCGTTACGTTTCTTTGCATCGTATGTAACTCTTATAACTCCCTTTTGTCCGTAGGGTTCATTAGTTTTTTTACCGGCAAGTTTTTTTGGTTCTACTGAAATCGTAATATGAGGAGGAACATTTTCGAAAGTTATTTCCATTGGTTCGGAGCTCATATTAACAATGCCAATAGTATCTGATTTTGTTTCGGTATTATATACTTTAGTAAATGCTAAGTGCGAGGTAGTTAGTCTTAGGTCTCCGATATTTCTTGGATAAAAATCTTCAATTCCTTTTTCCCTTGGGATAACTTCACCTTCGATTCTCAACATTGAAGTTGCAACATCGGCATTAGAGGACACGGTGATAGATTTATTAAATTTACCTGGTCTGTTTTTAGGATCATAAGTTGCTTTTACAAAACCTTTTTCTCCGGGTTTTACAGGTTCTTTTGTCCATTCGGGAGTAGTACATCCGCAAGAGGCTTTAACGTCTGTAAGGTAAAGTACTTCGTTACCGGTATTTGTAAATGTAAATGTACAGGTTTGAGGACCGGCTTCTTCCTTAAAAGTTCCGAAATTATGTACAGTTTTATCCCAACTTATTGAGGCTTGTTTTGTTTGTGAAAATACAATTAATGAAACTGTCATTAAATAAAACAAAAACATCATTTTTTTCATAGCTATAAATTTATAGGTTAGTTATTAGTTAGCTTGTTGTTCTTTTGGTATAACTTCTCCTTTAATATAAAGTACAGATGTTGGCTGAGTTGTTTCGTTAGTTGTTACAGTAATTGACTTATTGAATTTTCCGGGACGATTAGCCGGGTTGTAAGCTGCTTTAACATAACCTTTTCCACCGGGTTGAATTGGTTCTTTACTCCATTCCGGGGTAGTACATCCGCAAGATGCTTTAACATTTGTCAGATAAAGTGGTGCGTTTCCTGTGTTTACAAACTCAAATGTGGCAGTTTGAATTCCTGCTTCTTCTTTAAAAGTTCCAAAATCATGCACTGTAGCTTTCCATGAAATTGCCGGCCCTTCTTGTTGTGCATAAATAATTCCGGCAAAAGCAACCGCAAAAATCAAAAACATAAACCTTTTCATAACATTTAATTTAAAAATTTTTAGATAGCTCAAAATTAAGCAAAATTTATACCAAATAATTATTTTTTTGTTAAAAATTTAATTTTGCTTCTGTACTTACATCAAGAGAATCGTAATATCCTTCAATAAACCTATAATAGCCCACAAGAGCAATCATGGCAGCATTATCGGTGGTATATTTTAATTTGGGCAAATGCAGATTCCATGAATTTTTTTCTGCCATATTTAATAATTGTGTCCGTAATCCACTATTTGCAGATACTCCACCCGATATGGAGATTTCCTTTATTCCTGTGATTTTTGCAGCTTTTGCAAGTTTATCGGCTAAAATTTCCACTATAGTTTTTTGGAGTGATGCACATATGTTTTCGAGATTATCGCTCAAATATTCGGGATTTTTGTGTATTTGATCTCTGATATGATAGAGAAAGGAGGTTTTTAGTCCGCTAAAGCTAAAGTCAAAATTCGGAATTTGAGGTTTTGAAAATTTGATTGAATCAGGATTCCCTTTCTGAGCCAACTTATCAATTACCGGACCTCCGGGATATCCGAGTCCCAAAACTTTAGCGCATTTATCGAAAGCTTCTCCGGCAGCATCATCAATGGTTTCGCCTATTATTTCATAATTAAGAGCACTTTTAACGACAATAATTTGAGTATGTCCTCCTGATACTAACAAACACAAGAATGGATATTTAGGAACAAAATCCGGTTCGTTTTTTTCGCGTAAGAAATGTGCCAATAAATGACCATGCAGATGATTTACTCCAATAATTTTTTTCCCTCCTGCAATTGCAAGACCTTTAGCAAAAGAAGAACCTACAAGTAAAGATCCTAACAAACCTGGACCTCGTGTAAAAGCAATCAAATCAATATCAGCGAAACTTAACTCTGCTAATTCGAGAGCTTCTTTCACAACCAATACAATATTTTGCTGGTGAGCTCTGCTTGCTAATTCAGGTACAACTCCTCCATATTTTTGATGAATTGACTGAGAATTTATCACATTTGAATATAACTTCCCATCTATCAGAACAGCAGCAGAGGTGTCATCACATGAAGATTCTATTCCCAAAACCTTTACACTCATCTTTTCAACAAAATTTCGTTCACAAAACTAATTCTTTTTCTGTATAGATTAATTTTTTTTCATGATATTTGCAATGTAAATAAAAACATTTTGAATAGGATTAGAATAAAGAGAGTATTTTTATTCTTGTTTTTGATTTTTGTCAAAAACATAATGCTGCTTTACATTCTGGCTATTTCGCCTCCTATTCAAAGTTTTTTGACAAAAAAAATCATAAATTTTGCAGCTAAATATTATGAAATAGATTTAACTCTCGACAGAGTATATTTAAGTTTTCCCGATAAACTTGTTCTTGAAAACATCAGGATAAACGACACAATAGGGGATACATTACTTTTTGTTAAAGAAATAAATTTACAGATATCTAAAATCAAAGTTCTGGATCGCAAAGTTCATATTGATAAATTCATTTTTAATGAAGCTTTTGCAAATGTATGGATTGATTCAACAGGTACAGCAAATTATGAGTACATTTTAAATAAATTCAGTTCAGAAACAACAGATACGACACAAGCAACAAAACCGATAACTATTATTTGTAATAATTTTGAATTTAAAAATTCTTCTTTCAAATTTCGGGATGTATCAGGAGCAAAAAACAATGATTTATTTGATGCTTCAAACCTTCTGGTTAATGGCATAAACCTTAGAATAGAAAATTTCAGATATCAATCGGATTCTATTCTTTTCTCAATAAAAGATTTTACTTTAAATGAAAATTCAGGGATTAACATTATTAAATTGAGTGCCGACTTTGTGTTTCATCCAAAAGGTATTGAATTAAATAATTTTTTATTAAAAACATTTAATTCCACTTTAAAATGCAATCAATTAGCAATAGAAGGAAGTGATGAAAGCTATCTGGATGATTTAATTAATAAGTCAAAATTTGTTCTGGATATTGATACTTTAATTTTTGATTTTGCAGATTTGTCTCCATTTATGCCGGAATATAGGCATTGGCACGACAAGATACATATTTCAGGGAATTTTAAAGGAAGATTATCAAAATTCAGATTTAATAAATTCAGCTTAAGATACGGCGAAAACTCAAGATTATCGGCGGATCTTTCAATTGACGGCATGCCAGATATTGACTTAGCCTTCATTTTTGGAAATATTTCTAAACTTCAAGTTAGCACTACAGATTTACAAAGACTTCTAAACACTTTAAATCCAAAAGAACCTACAATTCTACCGCAGTCAGTAAAAGATATTGAAAACATAAGTTTCTCGGGTAATTTAACCGGTATGCTCAATGACCTTGTCGCTTACGGTAGTTTTAATTCCTCGGTTGGATCAATAAATACCGACCTTTCGATAAAAAGTGATTTCGAAAGTTTTTTTATAAGATTTAAAGGAAAAGTCAGAGGAACTGACATTGACCTTGGCAGAATTACAGGGGACCCTAACACTTTTAGTAAAATAAACTTTATAACTGAAATAGATGGAAATACAGATTCATCAGGAAATTACTCGACAAAAATAAAAGCAGATATTTTAAATTTAGGTATTCTAGGCTACAACTACAATGGCATAAAGGTTCAAAGTGAAATTTCCAATGATTTTTATAAAGGTGAAATTTTAATTAATGATCCCAACCTGCAAGTTGAATTATATGGACAATTCGATGACCGGGGAAAGAGCCCTGTTATTGACTTAAAAGCAGATTTAAAAGCAAATTTAAGTAAAATCAATATTGTACCAGATTCTCTAAATTCTGAGTTACGATTTAATATTTATGCCGATATTAAAGGTGAAATATTCACTTTCCCTGAAGGTAATGTTAATTTAAGTGATTTATACTATTCGCAAAATAATAATTTTATAAAAGCCGGGAATTTCTCAATAAGTTCGTTTATTGATGAAACAACTTCAGATCAAAACTTAAGAGTTAGGTCTGATTTTCTGGATGCTAATTTCCGTGGCAAGTTTTTATTTAATGAAATGTTTATGGCAATAAATGACATGCTTGCTAACTATATACCTTCGTTTGTAAAGCATGAAGAACACGATGTTTTTAAATCAGAAAACACATTAAATTTTGACATTACTCTTAAAAACACAAATCAATTAACAGAGATATTTTTACCACATTTATCTATTAATAAGGATATTATTGGAGAAGGATTTTTCTCTGTACTTGACAATAAACTAAATCTAGTTTTATCACTTCCGGAAATAAAATATGACAGCATTTACTTCTGGGGATCTCAAATTGATTTAAATACTTTTGAAGATTCGTTAAGTTTAATTTTAGCAATACAAGAAATTAGTACAAAGACTTTTCCGGTTTTTGAAAACTTTTTATTAACAATTTCAACACAAAACGATAGTATTAATTTAAGATTATTATGGAATAACAATGATACTAAGCGAAATAATTCAGGTAATATCTTTTTACATACAAGAATTCAATTAGACGAAAACATTACTTCTCCAAACTTTTATGGAGCACTTGAAAATTCTTGGTTTATTGTTGAAAACAGAGTCTGGGAAATTCGAAGAACGCCTCTAAAATTAACAAATAATATTTTCAGCATTGATAAGTTTATGATTTCACACAACAATCAATCTTTATCAATTGATGGAGAGGTTGGTGCGGAAAGTAAAAATGTTTTACGTTTTCTGATAAATAATGTAGATGTTTCTAACTTTAATAATTATATTGAAGATATTGGATTTAAATTTAATGGAATACTTTCAGGTAATGGGAGACTGTCCGGTGTTTTAGGAGATCCTAACTTCAGAGCTTCAGTAAGTATTGCAGATTTTAAAATTAATGAACAAGATTTTGGCAGGTTCGATATCAGCGGAGCATATACTGATGATGAAAACGGAATTAGGATTGAAGGGTCCAATAAGTTAATGAAACTAAGAACAAATTATTATCCTAAAAAAGACAGTATAGATTTCAACCTGAATGTTAATAATTTATACTTAAATATGTTCGAAGACTTTTTAAGTGACCTTGAAATAAGCAATGTAAACGGTTACATGGATTTAATATTAACAATAAATGGAAATATTAAAGACCCCGAAATTCAAGGTTTTATAAAATTTGAAAAAACAGAATTAACATATGACTATTTAAATCTAAGATTAAGCACAGATGATAAAATTACATTTAGCAATAATGCCATAGTATTTAATAACTTTAAACTTTTTGATGTAAATAAAAATCCGGCTACAGTAAATGGCTCGATTTTACATAACAATTTCAGCAATTTCAGGTTTGATATTACTGCTGTTTTTGATAATCTGAAAGCTATGAATACAACCGAAAAAGATAATGATTTATTTTATGGTAATGTTTATGCATCTGGATCAATAAGATTTAGAGGAGATTTGGACAATTATGGCATAGATGTTTTTGGAAAAACAATGCCATTAACGAGATTTTTCTTACCAATGACATCAACATACGAAACTTCTTATGTAGATTTTATAACCTTTATTCAACCATCGGTGGATTCTTCAGAAATAAACACTTCCGGCAATCCTACTCAAGGCTCAAAATACTATTTTAAGATGGATGTTGAAATTACTCCTGATGCTGAGGTGCAAATTGTTTTTGACCCTAAAGTAGGCGATATTATCAGAGGTTTTGCAAAGGGAAACTTAAAAATGGAGTACACTTCGAACGAAGATTTTTACATGTATGGTGAAGTTGAAATTTTAGAAGGAGATTACTTATTCACACTGCAAAACATTATTAACAAAAGATTCCGGATTCAACCTGGGGGTACTATTACCTGGTATGGAGATCCTTACGAAGCAATTTTAAACTTAAATGCAGTTTATTATACTAAGGCTCCTTTAAAGGAATTGATGACCGGTTTTGATATTGACTCATCAGAAGTATATAATAGACCTACCAACATAGAATGTTACATGAAAATGACAGGTAATTTGATGTCGCCTGAAATTGTTTTTGACATTAAAATTCCAAATGCGAACGAAAAAGTCAAGAGTCAATTGGCCAGCATGACTCAAGACGAAATAAATAAACAGATGCTATTTCTTTTGATAACCAACAGATTTAGTCAGGCTATGCCCGGTATGGATCCTACATCTCAAATAGGTACAACTACAACAGCCTTAGGTACAACATCTTCTGAACTTTTGTCGAATCAAATTAGTAATTGGTTATCCCAGATAAGCAGAGATTTCGACATTGGTTTTAAGTATAATCCGGGAGCAACGGATATATCGGGACAAGAAGTAGAACTTGCACTCTCGACACAACTTCTTAATGACAGAATCTTAATAAACGGGAATATGGCTTACGGCGAAGGTAGAACTCATAACAATGCCTTTGTCGGAGATATTGAAATCCAGTTAAAAGTTAACAGATCAGGCAACTTCAGGATTAAAGGATTTTCTAGAAAGAATGATGAATTAGAAGCCGAATTCGGGCCATACACATCCGGCGTTGGGGTATTCTACACAAAAGACTTTAACACATTTGGCGAATTAATCAGAGATATTATTGATAAAATTACTTTTAAAGAAGCTCGTACACGTAGAAAAAAGCAAAGCTCTGAATATTATTGATTTTTTCTTTTAAAAGATCTTCTTTTATAATTCTGCTTGGATTTGCGAACTATTTCATAGACCGGAGAATTACCGATTTCTTCAGGGCAAGAGAATTTTTCGACAGTTTTGTTCATAAATTTCTCAATACGTTGGAAATAAGAAAATTCTGATGGTTGTATTAAACTAATAGCCAATCCGGTTTTACCGGCTCGAGCAGTTCTTCCTATTCTATGAACATAATCTTCCACTTTTTCCGGAATTTCATAATTAATTATCAATTCAACATCTTCTATATCAACTCCTCGTGATAATAAATTTGTAGAAACAAGAATTATGTTTTCTCGAGTTTTAAACTTACGAATTGTCTCAATTCTTTGTAATTGGTTATAGGAAGAATCTATAGCTATAACATTATATTTACTTTCTTTTAATTTTTTATAGATATTGCCGGCAGATGTTTTTGTTGAGGCAAAAACAATAGCTCTTTTATATTGATAATTATTTAAAACATAAAATAATAACTTCAATTTGTTGTCAGGGTATACTAAATATGCCAATTGATTTATCTCATCAGCTGGTTTTGATTTATTTAAATCAATAATTATTGGCTCTTTCAGAATTTTTTCTGCAAGAACTTTTATTTTTTGTGGCATAGTTGCCGAAAACAATAAAGTCTGTCGCGAAGGAAGATAAGTTAAAACTTTCATTATATCTTCATAAAATCCCATGTCGAGCATCTCATCAGCTTCATCCAAAACTAAAAACTGCAATTTCTCATAATTTATGTATCCAAGTGCCATGTGAGATAGCAATCTTCCGGGAGTTGCAACAACTATATTAACTCCTTTACTTAAAGCATTTTTTTGTTTTACAAAACTATCTTGATCATTTCCTCCATAGATGGATATATAAGATATTTTTTCATAATAATAAGCTAATCCTGCAATCTGTTCTTCAATTTGAAGACAAATTTCTCGAGTTGGACAAATTATTACTGCCCTAATTCCATCTGTAAAATTCTCCGAAAGCGATTTAATTATTGGTAATATATAAGCAGCAGTTTTTCCACTGCCTGTCTTTGAACAGGCAAGTATGTCTTTACTTTCAAGTATCGAGGGAATTACTTTTTCCTGAATTTCGGTTAACTCTTCATAACCAAATGATTCAATAGCTTCTAAAATCTTATTATCTGAGAAAAGTTCTCTAAAAATCATATTCTATTTTCCCTTTCTGCGAAATATTCCCATTTTGTCTTTATTGGATTGGGCAAATACTCCTTTGTTGACCATTCTTATATCTTCTATTGTATAGAATGCTCCGGGATTATACTGATTTATCAATTTTACTAGATCATTCAGTCTTTTTCTACTTAATGTTATATATAAAACATGCACAGGACCTCTCATGCCATGAGCATCCATATAAGTTAATCCATAGCCTTCCTCTTCCAATCTTTTCATTAATTCAGTAGCAGGTTTTGCGGTAACCAGCCTTAATCCTACTATTCCCAATGCAATTCTTTCCTCTATAACCATACCTATATAATTTCCGGTTGCAAATCCTGCTGCATAAAACACATAACATACCCAGTTACTAAGATTTCCCATTATTTGCCCAATTACTACGATCCAGATTAATACTTCAATAAATCCCAATATTGGAGCAAGTAACTTATTCCCCTTTGCCACAACAATAATTCTGATTGTACCTATTGTAACATCAAATATTCTAGCTACAAATATCAATAATGGCAACACTACATAAGAAAAAACATCAAATTCCATAATACTTAAATTTTCGCAAAAATATAAAATTTAACAACATTTTGATACTTTAATTTAATAAGGCACCTTATCTGATTCAATAAAATATATACCAGAAGTCTTCCAATACCTTTTTATCGGAGCGGTATATGCTATTTCTGAATAATTTGTTAAAAAGGATTTATAAATATTTTCCATACTTGTAAAAATTCTCCAAACATATTTTTTCATAAATACACTCCTACTCAATGGATCAAAGATTTTTTTTCGACAATAAGAATAAAAATTTGCATAAAGCTGAATGTATTTCGTAGCAACACCTCTTAAAGAATTATTAATCCAATGCCTGAAATCTTCATTAAAACTAAAAAAATTTCTCAGCCTTAATTCCTTAGGTTTTATAAATTCTGATTTTATTTTTTTGTGTTCAATTTTTAAGTTTTGAGCAAAATCATTAAAGATATTGTTTTCGGTAGTAATTATCCTTCTGGTTCCTTTAATTTTCATTTCTAAAACTCTTTTAATATCACTAACTTCAAGACTTCCAACCTTTGACAATTTTATGGAATATCCGGAATTTCCGTCTGCAGCAACTAATTTAGATGTTTTCTTATCCAGATCTTTTAGATTTTTTATAAACATTTTATTATCAAATCTTACTCCCTTTCTTCCCTTTAAACTGTATAAAATCCAAACATCTTTACATAAGGCTTCTTCCCCTAAACTTTTATCATTATATGAAACGGATGCTAAAATTTTATGCCGCCAATCAAACGCCGTAAGCGGTGCAATACCAACCCTTTTACACATTTTTCGTAAAGTTAGTATTCCATCAGCTTTTAAAATCTCAGCATAGTCTAAAAAAACCTTTTTCTTTTTTAGGTAGTGAATAGAAGTCCCTGTGCTTGGGATAAAAGTTTTTTTACATTCCCTGCATTTATAACGATATGTAAATTTATATTTTCCGTGCCTGTAAAAACTACTGCTATTGCAATAAGGACAAGTGTTTACTTTAATTGTAGAATTGTAAAATTCAACCAGTATTGGATCAAAATCAGATTTGATATTCGCGTTTTTCATAAAATTAAACTTTTAAGCAAAGATAAAATTTTCCACACGTTTTTGTATCATATAAATAAAATTTTTTTATCAAAATTTTGTTTAATTTTTTATCCCTCATCCTAAACATTTGCATTACTTTTATGTTAATATCATTAAACTAAAATTTATTTTTTATGGATATCTTATATGTAGCTAAAGTTAGTGTAGAAGGTGGTAGAAACGGCCACGTAAAAAGTGATGATGGTGTTATTGATATGGATGTTAGAATGCCTAAAGGTCTTGGTGGAGATGGAGGCAACTATACTAATCCTGAACAACTTTTTGCAGCAGCTTATTCGGCTTGCTATGATGGAGCTTTAAACCTCGTCTCAAAAATGGAAAAAATAAAACATGAAGGAACTAAAGTAACTGCTAATGTAGCTATTGGCAGAGACGCTGATGGTGGGTTAGGATTATCAGTTGTTCTCGATATCGAGGTTAAAGGGGTTGATAAATCTGTTGCTGAAGAATTAGCTCAGAAGGCGCATCAGGTGTGCCCATACTCGAAGGCTACGCGTAACAACATTGATGTTAAATTAAATGTATTATAAAAAAAACCGCTTATAAGCGGTTTTTTTGTCGGGGTGAGTAGACTCGAACTACCGACCCCGCGCCCCCCAGACGCGTACTCTAACCAACTGAGCTACACCCCGAATTCGCTTGCAAAATTAATATTTTTTTGAACAACAAAAAAATTAACCTAAAAAATATGTTAGTTGACCGATTTTTTTAACTTTTATTTAATATAGTTTCATAGTTTTGAAAATTTATTAAAAATAATTTTGTAAAAAAATTAGCGATATGAAAAAATTTTTGTTCTTAACTATATATACTTTATTAACAATTTCCGCCTTTAATCAAAAGTACACGATTAGCGGCTATATTAAAGATAAAAAATCAGGAGAAGAAATTATTGGTGCTAATATTTTCGTAAAGAATTTAAATACAGGCACAACGACTAATGCTTATGGATTTTATTCTTTATCTTTACCAAAGGGGAAATATAGTATTGTTTTTTCATTTCTTGGTTATAAGGAAGAAGAAGTAAATATAGACTTAAGCTCAAATCAAAATTTAAATATTTCTCTTGAAAGTACTGCAATTATAACAACTGAAGTTGTTGTTACCGGTGAAAAAAAACAAAATATCGAAAGTAGTAAAATGTCTGTAATTAAATTGCCTGTAGAAACAATTAAAGCTCTACCTGCTTTTATGGGAGAAGTGGATATAATGAAGACCATTCAGCTTTTACCCGGAATTCAAGCTGCAGGTGAAGGAAACTCAGGTTTTTATGTACGTGGTGGAGGTCCTGATCAAAATCTTATTATTCTTGATGAAGCAACTATTTATAATGCAGCGCATTTATTTGGCTTTTTCTCGGTTTTTAATGCCGATGCCATAAAAGATATGGAAATTTACAAAGGCGGAATGCCGGCAGAGTATGGAGGTCGGATTAGTTCAGTTCTTGACATTTCCATGAAAAACGGGAATATGAAAAACTATGAGTTTGAAGGAGGCATAGGCACTATTGCAACAAGATTAACTGTACAGGGACCTATTAAAAAAGATACAGCTTCTTTCCTTGTTTCTGCAAGACGAACTTATCTGGACTTACTTATTAATCCTTTTATTAGTGATTCTTCAAGGTTCAAAGGATCCGGATATCACTTTTACGATTTAAACTTAAAACTGAATTATAGATTTTCAGACAAAAATCGTCTTTTTCTGAGTGCGTATTATGGCGAAGATGTTTTTTCTTTTAAAAGCAAGGAAGCAGGTTTTGATATGAATATCCCATGGGGAAACGGAATGTTAAGCCTCAGATGGAATCACCTCTATAGTTCACGATTTTTCTCTAACACTACTTTAGTTGCCTCTGATTACAAATTTCGAACCAATGTTAAAATGGCTGATGAGAACGACCAAAACGGTGGCTTCCAATTCATACAAAATTCAGGAATACGCGACTATTATCTAAAACAAGATTTTACCTTTATTCCCAATCCAAAACACACCATTAAATTTGGAGGATCATATATTTTTCACATTTTTACTCCTAATTCAGTAAGTGCTAAATTTAACGACATTGTTTATGATTTAAATACTAAAGCAAAACAGTATGCTCATGAAACCGCTATTTATATAGGAGATGATTTTAAAATTAACAAAAAAATTACCCTGTACGGTGGAATTCGTGCTGCAACTTTTAATCAAATTGGGCCATTCACCAGATATGTAAAAGACGAATTTCTTTTAACTAATATTGATACAATTGTATATGGTAAAAGTGAGTCTGTTGCATTTTACTGGTCACTAGAGCCTCGTGCATCTATGAAAATTAGCTTAGATCAAAATTCAAGCATTAAAGCCAGCTTTATGCAAAACAAACAATTCATTCATTTAGCTTCATTATCCGCATCAACTCTACCTACAGATTTATGGGTTCCGTGTAGTGATGTTGTTAAACCGCAAATGGGGAGACAATATGCTGTGGGATATTTCAGAAATTTTTTTAAAGATCATTATGAAACCTCTGTTGAAGCATATTATAAAAAACTTTTTAATTTAATTGAATACGCTGATGGAGCCCTTCCGGGAGATGATGTCGCTGATAATGCCGATAACTATTTTATTTTTGGCGACGGATATTCTTATGGATTAGAGTTTTTCCTTAAAAAACGTACCGGAAGATTTACAGGTTGGATTGGATATACATGGTCAAAAACTGAGAGAACTTTCCCTGATGTTGATAACGGTGAACCTTTCCCAGCAAAATATGACAGAAGACATGATTTATCCTTAACATCTTCCTATCAAATAAATGAAAAATGGTCAACTTCTATGGTTTTTGTTTATGCCACCGGTAATACAACTACCCTACCTATAGGAAGATATATGATTGATGGGGAAATTATTAACGAATATGGACGCAGAAACTCCTACAGAATGGATCCTTATCATCGCCTTGATATATCAGTAACTTATATAAATAAAAAAACAGACAGGTGGGAATCTTCATGGAATTTTTCTGTTTACAATGTTTACAACAGGAAAAATCCTTTCTTCATTTACTTTTACCGTTCCGGAACTGTTACAGACGGAACATATATAAACTATGCAAAACAAGTTTCTTTATTCCCGATTTTACCGGCAATAACTTGGAATTTTAAATTTTAAATACCATGAAAAGATTATTAAATTTTTCGACGTTAACATTAATTATATCATTTCTGATATTGATTGGGGGATGTGAAAAAGATATTAGTGTTGATTTGCCGCGTGCCGATGAAAAAATTACTGTAGAAGCTTTTATTGAGCCGGATAGTTTTGCTGTTGTTTTCATAACTAAGAATGCTTCTTATTTCGATCCTGTTGATACTATTGCCGTGGCAAATTCAATTATTAAAGGGAATCAAGCTTTAGTAATTGTAGATGACGGTAATAATATTGACACATTAATTCCTGCAATATTTCCAAGATGGCCTTATCACGGATATAAAGGTACAAAAATTAAAGGTCAGGAAAACGGCATATATAATTTAAAAGTTTTTTGGAATAATCACGAATATTTTGCCACAACTTCAATACCGAAAATAATCCCAATAGATTCAATTAAATTTGATAAATTTAGTTTTAATGATTCTCTGGGATTTTTTAATATTTTCTGGAAAGACCCAATTGAAATTGGGAATTATTATTCCGTAACAGTTCGAAATCACAAGCGTCATCAATGGTTTTACAGACCGTTTTTTGGGATTCATATTTTAGACGATAAAATTGACAATAATTCGACAATGTTTTACGGGCCAATTTCACAAGGATATGAAAGAAATGCATATTATAATGACTTCATGGATAATCTTGAAAACATTGAATTTGTTGACATTTTGGCATATAGAATCGGAGATACAATTTCTATTAAGCTTTCAACAATGGACAAAATGTCATTTCAGTTTTGGAGTTCGTGGTACAGAAATCTTATAACTGCCGGAAATCCTTTTGCCAATCCCGCATCAGTAAAGTCGAATATTCAGGGCGACCCTGCTAATGGATACTGGATTGGCTATGGGTCATACATTTCAAAAATTCATATTGTTTCTAAAGACAGTATTGAAGTTTTACCGTAATTTATAATTTCGACTTTCAGTACATTGATTTTGAATATTTAAATACTTAATGTTATTTAAACTAAAAAATTTATTTTGTTTTTAGGCAAACATTTTGATATATTTACGGTTTAAATCAAAATTTTTAAATTATGCTCAAGAATATTATTATTATTTTAAGCTTACTTATTGGCCAGCAAATTTTTTCGCAAGAATTACAAACTAAATGGTTTTATTCAATTAACAGAGCTGATGACGGTTCATTTATCCTGAACTTAAAAGCCGAAATTCCAGATATATATTACATGTATGGAATGAATATTAAAGAAGGACCTCTACCATTGGAATTTAGTTTTGAAAATGCCGAAAATTTCCTTATAGAATACAATTTTTCAGAAATTACAGTTCCCAAAAAAGTTTTCGATGATGTATTTGGTGTTGAAGTAAGTACTTATCATGGTTTAGCCGAATTCCAGTGTAAATTTATTCCAAAGGAAAATATTAGCTCTTTGAATCTAATAATTGATGGACAATTATGCAACAAAAAAGATGGATCATGTTTTCCTTTGCGAAAAGAAATTAAAGTAAACTTTTAAATTAATATAAAAAATGAGTGAAAAGGTAAAATGTTTGATTATTGGCAGTGGTCCCGCAGGATATACAGCTGCCATTTATGCTGCAAGAGCTAATCTTAATCCTGTTGTTTACGAAGGATTACAACCTGGCGGACAACTTACAACAACAACTGAAATTGAGAACTTTCCGGGGTTTCCCGAAGGAATTACCGGCCCTGAATTGATGGACAGAATGAAAGCTCAAGCTCAAAGATTTGGCACTGATGTTCGTTTTGGATACATTACCAAAGTTGATTTTTCCGGATATCCTTTAAAAGTAACAGCAGATCACACACACGAAATCGAAGCAGAATCTGTTATTATTGCAACAGGAGCTACAGCTAAATATTTAGGACTCGAATCCGAAGAAAAATACAGAGGATTAGGAGTTTCGGCATGTGCTACTTGTGACGGATTTTTCTATCGTGATAAAGATGTTGCAGTTGTTGGTGGTGGAGATACTGCTTGCGAAGAAGCTTCATACTTGGCCGGATTGTGTAAAAAAGTTTACATGATCGTTCGTCGAGATGAATTGAGAGCATCTAAAGTAATGCAAAAAAGAGTATTAACCAATCCCAAAATAGAAATTCTCTGGAATCACAATACAGTTGAAATACTCGGAGATAAAAGTGGAGTTACAGGAGCAAGACTTATAAACAATAAAACCAACGAAGAAAAAATAATCAATATTCATGGATTTTTCCTTGCTATCGGACATACTCCAAACACTGATATTTTCAAAGAATATCTGCAAACAGACAAAAATGGATATATAATTACCGAAAAAGGAAGCACAAAAACTAACATACCGGGAGTATTTGCTGCAGGTGATGTTCAGGATCCAAAATATAGACAAGGAGTAACTGCTGCAGGTTCAGGTTGCATGGCAGCAAAAGACGCAGAAACATTTCTAGCTGAAAAAGAATAACAAAAGCCGGAATTTTTCCGGTTTTTCTTTTTATTATGGAAAAAAAAGAAAGATATAGAAAAGTATTAGATTGGTTTAGCAAAAATATCTTTATGGCTGAAACAGAATTGATGTTTGAAAATCCGTTTCAACTGCTTGTTGCTGTAATTTTATCAGCTCAATGTACCGACAAAAGAGTAAATCAAATTACCCGAGAACTATTCAGAAATTATCCTGATGCAAAATCAATGAGTTTGGCAAGTGCGGAAGAAATTTTTGAGATAATAAAATCTTGCTCATATCCTAACAACAAAGCAAAATACCTTGCCGAAACATCCAGACTTATTTATGAAAAATATAATGGATTTGTCCCCAACGATTATGACGAATTAAGAAAATTACCGGGAGTGGGAAGAAAAACAGCCCATGTTATTCAGGCAGTTTTATTTAATGAACCTAAAATGCCCGTTGACACACATGTTTTCCGAGTGGCAAATCGAATTGGGCTAACAACCAATGCAAAAACACCTCTTCAAGTTGAAAAGCAACTAGTTAAATTTATTCCGAAACAAGATATTCCTAAAGCCCATCACTGGTTAATTCTTCATGGAAGATATATTTGCACTGCCCGAAATCCTAAATGTTTAAATTGCGGCATTTCACAATTTTGTGAATTTTATCAACAAAATGATAAATGATGGTAATTTTTAAACTATTAGTATTTATTTTTGTACACGAAAATAAATTGTATGGAAAAGAGTATTAAGGTTCACGTAAAGGATGTACTTCAAAAACTTTACAATGTTGATCCTGATGATTTGAATATAGAGATTGAAAAAACCCGTGAAGGTTTTGAAGGAGATTTTACTCTGGTAGTTTTTCCTTTCCTCAAATACAGTAAAAAAACTCCAGAACAAACGGCCAAAGAAATCGGGGCATATTTACGATCCAAAATGCCAGAAATTGCCTCATATAATGTTATTAAAGGTTTTTTGAACCTTGTGATGACCCAAGAATACTGGATTGATGAACTAAATTATCTCATTTATACCGATTTTTCTTTTTTCAAGAATTCCGGTAAAAACATAATGATAGAATTTTCATCTCCAAATACAAATAAACCGCTTCATCTTGGTCATATCAGAAACAATTTATTAGGAGACAGCATCTCGAGATTAATTGCAGAAACAGGAAACAATGTTATTAAAGTTAATCTTATTAATGATAGGGGGATACACATTTGTAAGTCAATGTTGGCCTGGCAAAAGTGGAAAAAAGATCTAAATCCCGAAAATACAGGCAAAAAAGGCGATAAACTTGTTGGAGACTTTTATGTGCTTTTCGAAAATGAATATAAAAAGCAAATTCAGGAATTAATTGATCAAGGTTTAACAAAAGAAGAAGCGGAAAATGCCCCTCTAATGCAAGAGGCTCGTGAAATGCTTCGAAAATGGGAAAGTAACGATCCCGAAATTATGAAAATCTGGGAAATAATGAATTCGTGGGTTTATGCCGGATTTGCAAAAACATATTCGGATTTGGGAATTACTTTCGATAAAGTTTACTACGAATCACAAACATATTTATTAGGCAAAGAAATAGTTGAAAAAGGTCTTGAAAAGGGTATTTTTTATCGCGAAGCCGATAATTCTGTTTGGATAGATTTATCCAACGAAGGTCTGGATAAAAAATTATTGTTACGCAGCGACGGTACCACGGTTTATATGACTCAAGATCTCGGAACAGCAGTACAAAGATTTCAGGAATTTAACCCCGACTTAATAATTTATGTCGTTGGTAACGAGCAAGAGTATCATTTTAAAGTACTTAAAAAAATATTAGAAAAACTTTATCCGGAGTATGCAGATAGAATTTTTCATTTATCTTACGGCATGGTAGAACTTCCTGAAGGTAAAATGAAATCACGCGAAGGAAAAGTCGTTGATGCTGATGATTTAATAGAAGAAATGATTCAAACTGCTACCGAAATTGCTAACGAAAATGGTAAAGTTAACAATCTCCCTGAAAAAGAAAAATCGAGAATTTTAAAAATTATTGCATTAGGAGCTCTTAAATATTATATTTTAAAAGTAGATCCAAAAAAACAAATTGTATTTAACCCTGCCGAGTCTATTGATTTTGCCGGAAACACAGGACCTTTCATTCAATATACTCATGCCAGAATTTGTTCCATTTTGCGAAAAGCAGATGAAATGAAAATAAAGTTCAAAGGCAAAATAAATTCCGAGACAGAGATAGTAACAAAAGAAATAAATTTAATTTCTTTACTTTCAGAATATGAATCTGTTTTAGTAAAAGCTGCCAAAAATTTCGATCCGGGTTCTATCGCTAATTATGTTTATAATTTAGCAAAGGAATTTAATCAATATTATCACGATTACACCATTCTCAAAGAACAAGATCCAAAAGTTTTGCAGTTGCGTTTAATGCTTTGTAAGCAAATAGCCGCAACTATCCAAAAATCAATGAATCTTTTGGGAATAGAAGTTCCTGAAGTTATGTAATCTTTAAATTTCTTTTATCCTTATTAGGAAAAATTCGTCCTTTTGTTCTCTACCAAATTTATCTTTCCCAGAAATATATGCTTTTATACTATCTTTCGAAATATTTTGATATACAATATATTGAGGATAATCGTTGGTGGCATTATGAAAATAATAAGTGCGATTTTCGGATTTCACCAATTCAAAATTTACAGAACCTGCAGTAACTAAATCTTCTGCAAAGCTGACGATGTAAAAAATCTTACCTTCGCTACTTTTTGAAATACACAAAAATTCTTCAAACAAAGTATCGTTATCAGCAATCATATAACCCTTGCCTTTTAGATTTCCATCCTTGTCTTGCTTCCATGATTCATAATAAACAAATTCAGGATTTATATCCTGCCAGTCTCCTAATAACCATGAAAAAGAATCAATAATTGAACTTGAATTTTTTGTTACATCTTGATTTTGATTTAAAGGCTCTTTTTTCCCTGAAAAATTACAGGAGAATACTAAAAGAATAATAAAAACAAAAACAAGATAACTAAATCTGAACTTCATAACCTTTAAAAGGGATTTCGATTCTAGAAAAACCTTCATTTTCGAGATAATTTTTAAAAAACTCAGCAGAAGTTTGTTCTCCGTGAACTAGAAAAAGTTTTTGCAATTTATCTTTATCCTGACATTTAATATATTCTGTCATTTCTTCATAATCTGCATGACCACTGAAAGATTCCAATTTTTTAATATCCGCTCGAATAATATGCTCTTCGCCAAAGATGGAAATTTTATCTAAGCCTTGTTGCAGACGAGCCCCTAAGGTAGTTGGGGCACAATAACCTACAAAAAGAATTGTATTTTTAGGATTATCTATACTATTGGCAATATGATGTTTTACTCTACCAGCTTCGGCCATTCCACTTGCGGAAATTATTACACAAGGGGATTTTCTGTCGTTTAACCTTTTAGATTCTACAATATCACGAACATAATGCAATGTTGGAAAATTAAACGGATATGGGTCATCTTTAAGGCTTTTAGTTAGTTCCTCATTAAAGCATTCGGGATGCATTTTAAAAACTTCGGTAATATTAACAGAAAGCGGGCTATCAACAAAAATATCTATTTGCGGTAAAATCCCTTGATTATACCAATTGTTCAAAGTATTTACAATTTCTTGAGTTCGTCCTACACTAAAAGAAGGGATTATTAACTTGCCTTGTTTTTCAATGCAGGTATATTTTACAATATCTAAAAGAGCGAATTCTGATTCATGTTGATTTTCGTGTTTCCTATCCCCGTAGGTAGATTCACAAATTAAAACATCTGCTTGTGGAAAAGCTGTCGGTGGTTTTAATATCTTATTTTTGGGACGTCCTATGTCGCCTGTATAGGCAATATTTATCATTCTGTCGTCTTCTTTTATAGTGATATATGCAACGGCACTGCCCAACATGTGACCACTGTTGACAAACTTTACAGTAATATTTTGATCTATTTTAAATTTTCTGTCGTAGGCTACACCTATAAACAATTTCATGGCTTTTACGGCATCATCGGCGGTGTATATTGGTTTTACAGGAGGCAATCCTTTTTTAGCAAGTTTTTTGTTATACCATTTTATATCATGTTCTTGTATATAACCACTATCAGCCAGCATTAATGAACACAAATTTCTGGTTGCATCGGTACAAATTACAGATCCCTCGAAACCTTGCTTAAATACGTAAGGAATAAGTCCGGAATGATCAATATGAGCATGTGTCAAAATTATATGATCAATTTCTTTTGGATCGAAACCTAAGTCTCGATTCAATTTATCTGTTTCCATTCCCTTCCCCTGAAACATTCCGCAATCCAGAAGAATTTTTTTTCCAAAAGAAGTTTCAATCAAGTGCTTACTTCCGGTTACTTCACCTGCTGCACCCAAAAAAGAAATTTTCATAAAAAGATTTTTAATTTTTATTTGATTTTAGTCTTTCCTGAAGAATTTGAAGAATATCAGAATTGTTTGTAATTTCAAAAATCAGCTTTAGTCCATCTTTACTTTCAATCTCAAATTTCAAATTTTTAAAACGTTCCGTTTTATTCATTAATGGTAGTGTGTTAAAATTTGAAATATCTTTGAAAAGTAAATTGGATTGTTTTCGAGCCGATGAAATTTTAAATTTTATTTTTGAATTAATAAATGAAAAAGGTTTAAAATAAGTATTCTTAAACTCAATAAACAATTCATTTTCAGTTACATAAATATCAGAATCTCTTTCAACAAAACTATTTTTTTGAAGGCTTGCCTTTTTTTGAATAATCACTTTTTCAAATCTTTCCATAAATCAGAAAATAATTTGACAAACTTAAAAAATTATTTTTTCAAAATTGCAAATTTTGTTTTGAAATATTCTAATTATTTTATGATATAAATCAACGTACTGTTTTTTTTTTAATTTACTATTATTTTTAATGTTATATTTGCATTGTTAATCACTTAACAACAATTTTGTAATTGCAAGATTATGGAAATATTTGAAAGTTTTAAAAAGACATTTCTGTTCATTTTTATTGTTATTTTTCCGTTAACCATAATTACTTTAGGTTTTAGTAATTTTTTCGAAAAAGAAGGTAATTTAGGAGAGTTAAAAGAAAAATATTCCAGAAAGAAGATTTCATCGGTAGATCACTCAAAGTTTGAGATTTTACAAAAAGACTTCAAGGATCCCCATGAAGTTACAGCAGCTTGTTTAAGTTGTCATACTGAGAGGGGAAAAGAATTAATGAGTACTGCACATTGGAATTGGGAAAGGGAGGAATATATTGAAGGCAGAGGTATCACGTATTTAGGTAAAAAGAATTTGATAAATAATTTCTGTACAGGAATAATGTCAAATGAACCATCTTGTAATAAATGTCATGCGGGTCTGGGGTGGACAGATAAGAATTTTGATTTCAACAATCAGTTAAATATAGATTGTTTGGTTTGTCATGATAAAACCGGCACTTACGAAAAAGCTACCGGCATGGGCGGACATCCACCTGTTGGTGAAGAAGCTCCAGATTATAAAAATATAGTGGCAAACGTTGGCAGGCCAATGAAACATAACTGCGGATATTGTCATTTCAATGGTGGTGGAGGAAACAATGTTAAACATGGCGATCTTGAAACAGCTTTACTTAATTGCGACAGAAATGTTGATATTCACATGGCAAAAGATGGGCTTGATATGAACTGTGTAGATTGTCATCCGGCCGAAAATCATCAAGTTAGAGGCAAATATTATGCAGTATCATCAAGCAATAAAAATCGAACATATTGTACTGATTGTCATAATCCAGCACCACACAAACAGCAAATTTTAAACGAACATACCATAAAAGTTGATTGTCGAACCTGTCATATCCCCCATTATGCAAAAGTAAATCCAACAAAGCTTTATTGGGATTGGTCAACTGCCGGAGCAATAAAAGATGGCGAAGGATATTCCGTAAAAGACAGTTTAGGTAGAGAAGTTTACACATCGAAAAAAGGAACATTCATTTGGGGAACAAATGTTCAACCCGAATACGTGTGGTTTAACGGGACAGCTGATCATTTCTTAATAACAGACAAAATAGAAAAAGATACTATTAACATTAATACTCTTTTTGGTTCTTACGATGATCCTAATTCGAAGATTATTCCTATAAAAATTCATAGAGGAAAACAGCCTTACGATTTAAAATACAAAACTTTATTACAAGCCAAATTATGGGCTACCGAAAAAGGAGAAGGGGCATTCTGGATAGATTTAAACTGGGATATTGCGTTAAAAATTGGAATGGAATATGTTGGATTACCTTTTAGCGGACAATATGGATTTATAAATACAAAAGCCTATTTACCAGTAAGCCACATGGTATCAAAATCCGAAGATGCTGTTTCGTGTAGAGAATGTCATAATCGTAATAACAGCCGACTTAAGAACGTTCCTGGAGTTTACATTCCGGCAACAAGTTATAAGAAAAACATAAACATGGCCGGAACTGCCTTAATGTTATTATCCTTACTTGGAGTTTTAGGACATGCTGCATTAAGAATCAGAGCTTCATACAAAAGAAAAAAATTGTCAATTTAATTTTATAAGTCATGAAAAAAGTATATATTTATAAAGGTTTCGAAAGATTCTGGCATTGGACACAATCAATTTTGATATTTACATTGGCATTCACTGGATTTGAAGTTAACGGAGCTTACGAAGTATTAGGATACGAAACAGCAGTAAATGTTCATAATTTTTCAGCGATTTCACTTATCATACTGATAATTTTTGCAATATTCTGGCATTTTACTACAGGAGAATGGAAACAATATATTCCTACAAAGAAAAACATGAAAGCTCAAATAGAATATTACATAACGGGAATTTTCCGCAACGCACCTCACCCAACACGAAAAACTATCTTAAGTAAACTTAATCCTTTGCAAAGATTGACTTATCTGGCACTGAAAATTATTTTAATACCTCTGATGGTAATTACCGGAATTTTATATATGCTTTACAGATATGGTCTGAATGGCGAAATTCATTCTTTAAAAATTGGTTCGCTTGAGCCAATAGCGATATTGCATACAATAGGAGCATTCTTGATTTTGGCTTTTGTTATTGCCCATATCTATTTAACCACAACCGGCCATACCCCAACAAGCAATATCAAGGCAATGATTACAGGATGGGAAGAATTGGAAGACGAAGATGATGATAAAAAAGAAAATAATGTTAATACAGAAAAAAACGAAAAAAATGAAAATGAATAAATTTTGGTTTGTTCTGGCACTTTTGCAGATTCTGTTTTTTTCGAGTTGCAAAAATAAACCCGAAGAACAAATAAAAGCTTCAGACAAATTTGAGGTTTTAATTAAATTTCTTGAAGAAAATAAAGATCTTGTAAATTCAGAAAATGTGCCTTTTTACGTGCATTCAGATGTAGTTTTTTCGGGACTTAAAAAGAATTTTTTAATTATTGACTTAAGAGATTCTGCTGATTTTGCAAGCGGACATATAAATAATTCAGTAAATATTCTTCCTGAAAATATTCTTTATTATTTCGAAAATAAAATAAATCCTCCTTCATTTGATACAATAGTATTGGTCTGCAATACAGGTTTTAAATCCGGTTTTACTGCAATGTGTCTTCGATATTTAGGTTATAATAATGTTTACCCTTTAAAATACGGTCTAAGTGAATGGAATAAATCCATTGCAGAAAATTATTGGTTAGCTAATATAAATGACATTTCTTTAGAAGAAATTGACACAGTTTCACATCAAAAAGCATCCCCCGGAAAATATCCGGAAATTATTTCGTCTTTATCACAGCCTGAAGATATTCTTTATGAAAGGGTAAGTCAATTATTAAAAGGCAATTTTGAGGATTACTTTATTTCTTTAAAAGATATTTCCGGCAATCAAGATAATTATTATATATTGAGTTACTGGCCACAAGAAAGATACAATAAAGGACATCTTAAAGGTTCGGTGCAGTATCAACAAAAAAAATCATTAAGAACCAATGAATTTTTAAATACCTTACCAATTGAAAAAACTATTGTAATTTATTGCTACTCGGGTTTTCATGCAAGCCAAGTAACCGCATTTTTGAGAATTATCGGCTATAATGCAAAAGCATTACGATACGGGAGTAATTCGTTTATGTATAGTAAAATTGTAGAAGAAGAACCTTCAGTACGATATTTTTCGGAAGATAATATTTTTGATTTTCCATTAAAAAGCAATATTAAAACTGAACCTATTGGACCTGTTGAACAAGATAAAAAGAGTAAACCAAAAGGAGGATGTTAAAATTAAAATAATACAATATGAATAAGAATTATAAAGAAATAAAACCTTACATGAATCCTTATCTGGCAGGGTTCTTACTCGGGGTATTACTTTTGTTAACCATTTTTATTTCCGGACGAGGTCTTGGAGCAAGCGGAGCAGTAAAATCAGCAGTGATTGCAGCTGCTAATGTGATAAATAAAAATGCCCCTCAAGTTTCCGATTTTTTCAGAACACAGGAAAACCCTCTAAAATCCTGGTTAGTTTTTGAAGTGGTGGGAGTTATTTTTGGTGCTTTCCTGTCTGGTTTTATATCCAACAGGTTAACTTGGAAAATTGATAAAGGTCCGGGAATAAAAAACTATACAAGAATTATTTTTGCTGTTGTTGGTGGAGCTCTTTTTGGAATAGGTTCGCAATTCGGAAGGGGATGTACATCAGGAGCTGCCCTTAGCGGGATGGCAGTTTTCTCTGCCGGAGGATTTTTAACAATGATGGCAATATTTGGAACCGGTTACGTTCTTGCATACTTTTTCAGAAAATTATGGTTATAATTTAAATTTGTTAAAGAAATGGGACCACTAATACCACAAAATATTATAAGCGGAGATTTAAACTTTTTCTTTGCTTTTCTTATAGGCGTTGCTTTCGGGTATATTCTCGAACAAGCCGGATTTTCTTCCTCGCGTAAGCTTGCAGGAGTTTTTTATGGATATGATTTTGTTGTTCTTAAAGTATTTTTTACAGCCGGAATAACTGCAGCAACAGGAGTTTTCTTTTTTAGTTATTTGGGTTGGCTTGATATGGATATGGTTTACGTAAATCCTCTATATGTTAATTCCGCTATTGTAGGTGGGGTTATAATGGGTTTTGGTTTTATTATGGGAGGATTTTGTCCTGGAACAGGAATTGTTGGTGCTGTAATCGGAAAAATTGATGCCATATTTTTTGTTATTGGAATTTTTATTGGAGTATTTATTTTTGGATATTTCTTTAACTCTTTTGAACCAGTTTATCATGCAAATTATAAAGGCAGCATGTTTGTTCACGATGCTTTAGGAATGTCACAACCTTGGTTTTTATTCGTGCTTGTAATTGTGGCTATTGCAGCATTTATAATAACTCAAAAAATTCAAGACAAATCAACTCGTTTCAAAGAATTAATTTCAAACACTCAAAGTTTAAAAGCAACATGGCCTGCTGCATTTATTATTATTTTAGCTTTTATTGCCATTTTGTTACCAAAAGAAAGAGTAAGTTACCTTTCAGAAATAAGCTCTGTAAAACTAACTGAAGAAATTCGTAATCCAAAAAGAAAATTACCCCCTGAACGTATTGCTTACAGTATAATACATAATCTTAACGACATTGTCCTTGTTGATGTTCGTTCGCCTCAAGAATATTCCGATTTTCATTTCCCGGGAGCAATAAATGTTCCTGTTAATCAAATTTTAAAACCCGAATTTAAAGATATTGCTTTTGTTGAAAATAAAAAAACAGTATTCTACTCTAATGGAGGACAGCTTTCGGAAATAGCATGGTTAGCCTCTGCAAGAGCAGGAAAGAAAAATATTTATATTTTGGCCGGAGGTTTAAATAATTTTATTAAAGTCATATTTGGAGATGTTCCTAAATCAGAAGTTAAAGATATAATGGAATTAAGTGACAGAAAATTCATTGAATCAGCAAAAAGATTTTTTATCGAAGGTGAATTGTCAAAACGTCAGATAATCTCCTCTAAACCGTTATCAAGTCCGGAAACAACAAAAAAAGCTAAAGGTGGATGTTAAAATTTACAAATATGAAAAACAATCAATTATTTAACGGAACTCTCATATTTTTTGTTATAATTATCGGGGCTCTTCTTATTAGTGCCATTAACAAAAATTATAAAGGATATAAAATTTCAAACAATGAATTTATAAACCATTTTAGTTCACCTGATATTGTAATCAACTTTAAAGAATTAAACAAAATTCTGCAAACAAAATCTGATGATTTTTTAATTGTAGATATTCGAGATGAAAATGTTTTTAAAACTATAAACATTCCTGGCTCAATAAATATCATTCCTGAAAAAGCTTTTGAAAAAGAAACAATTAAATTTCTTAAAAAATTAAACAAAAATATTTTAATAACCTCCAATTCCCAAGAACAAGCTGCTATTTATGCTGCATACTATACAACTATTGGCATAAAAGGTTTGAAAGTTATTTCTGGTTCACCCGATATTTATATTCAACATAAGAATAATCCATCTTACTCTTTTTATAATTCAGAAAAGCAATCCTTCTCATATAAAAACTTCATCAAACTTGAAGAAAAGGAAGAGCCAAGAGATCTTAACCCTGTTATGCAAAGAGCGAAAGGTGGTTGTTAATTATTTTCGACTTTTAAATATTATATTTCAGTATGGAATATTATTCATTGAAATATAATAATCATATGTTGTTTTCCATTTTCTTTTTGTTGGGGCAGAATACCCTGCTGTAGTCTGTTGTGTAATGAAAATTCTGTAGATATTTTCCATATCGGTAAATATACGCCAGACAAACCTAAGATTCAAACTGTATTTTCCAAGTGGATCAAATCGTCGAAACAATGAAAATAAATAAAAATTATTATACTGCTGTAAATATTTTGTCGAAACTCCACAAAGTTTATGATTTATCCACAGCTTCAAATCTTTATTCATACCAATAAACCGATTTATCTTAATCGCTTTTTTAGTTTTCTTCACAAACTTTAAATCTTCATGATTAAGACTCATTTTCTTAACAAAACCTAAATAACAGTTTCGCGAAGAACTTATGATTTTACTTTCCGGTTCTATCCTTCCGCAAAACACCTTCAACAAATGTTTTTCCCTTAGCTTACCTACTGTTGCAAGTCTAAACATTGATGCTGTTTCATCGGTTGATGTTACGGTTTTAGAACAATTTTTATCATCGGCAAGAGTAATTTTACCTCCGTGCTTTCGGGGATTATCCACTCCTTTCCTACCCTTACGACTAAATCGAAACCACAAATCATCACAAATAACCTCTCTACCAAATGTAAATTCTTCGGGAGAAAGCGAGGCCAATATTTTATGTCTCCAGTCAAATGCTGTTAGTGGAGCAATTTTTAATCTCTTACACATTGCACGGAGTGTATCTAAACCTCTATTTTTAATATCTTCAGCATACTCGATAAAAACAACTTTCTTCTTCAAATAATGTATTGATGTTCCGGTACTTGGAATAAAAGTTCGTTTACAACTGCAACATCTGTACCTTTCTGTATATTTATACCTACCGTGATGATAAAACTTCGTACTGTTACAATAAGGACAATGTGTAACTTTCAATACATAAGAATACAAATTAACAAGCCTTTTATCGTAAACTTCAGATGACATTAGTAAAAACTTTTACAAAAATAATAATTTTTCCACATTATTTTGTATCACAGGATAATATTTTCAAAAAAATTTACTATCTATAAACCGAAACTGTATCATAAAATAATCGCGTAGTTTAATTTAACTACAAATAAATTATTATGAATTTTCATTTTGGTAAAATTTTTACACATTTTTTTATAAGAATTTAAAAATTCATAAGTTGAAAATATATACATCGAAAATTTTAATTTCTAATGTCTCTTTTTTACAAAAATAATTTTTCAATATTTTATTGAATCAGAAAAATAATTTTATCAAAAAAATCTCACCACCTCAGCTTTCTCTTTTGAATCAATAATTTCAAATTATTATTTAATTTATTCTTTTCTTATTGTTCAGGACTGAATTAATGCTCTCAAAATTCCAGATCAGCATATTTCAAAGCATCAAGGCAAAGGCTAACAAAATCCATAAGTGGGATGCCGATTTTTTCGCATTCCATTATATTTTCGCGTTTAACGCTAGCGGCAAAGCGTTTATCTTTCATTCGTTTTATAACGCTTGAAGGTTTTACGGAAGATATTTTTTTGTCTGGATAAACAAGAGCAGTGGCGAATATTATTCCACTTATTGTCTCACCGGATGCAAGAGCATGATCTAATCTTGTAATTCTTGGCATAGGAGATGAATATTCATTATGTCGAGATATAGCTTCTATTACTTTTTCAGGAATGCCTGCATCAGATAAAATTTTTAGACTTACTTGACCGTGAGTTTTAGGGTCTGCGTTGGTAATTTCAACATCTATATCATGTAATAGACCGGCAAGTCCCCATTCCTCTTCATTTTCGCCAAAATATTCTGACAGTTTACGCATTATTAGTTCTGAAGCGATGCAATGGGATATTAACTTTGGATTTTTTACATAGTTTTTCAAAAGCTCAAAGGCATTATCTCTATTCATAAAATTTTTTCATCAAATTTAATATTTAGAATTTAAATTTTATTCTTTTTGTTTATTATACTAAGAATTCTGAATCATACCTGCAGCAACAGTTTCATTTGTATTTGGATCTACAATAATAAAACTCCCTGTAACATGATTTAATAAATAATCATCGGTAAAAACATAATTGGCAGTTCTAATTTTTATTAAGCCGATGTCGTTCATTGATAATGATTTAAATTCATAATTTTTTTCAAGATTATTAATATCAATTTTGTAAATCAAATCATCAATTACAGCTTTAGTTTCGGAAGTCTGCATCCTGATAAGATATTTTCCTTTCAATTGCAATGGCTTTTCATTAAACCAACAAATTGTTGCCATTATTTCTTTACTAATATTTGGTAATTCGTTTAAAGGGACTATCAAATCACCTCTTGAAATATCAATGTCATCTTCAAGAGTAATGATTATTGAATCACCATCACTTGCAGATTCTAAATAGGTTTGATATTCAACAATTTCATTGATTTTAGTTTTATGCATTGAAGGCAAAACACAAACCTCCTGCCCCACTATAAATTTTCCACCTGACAGTCTTCCTGCATATCCTCTAAAATCATGAAACTCATCATTGTTCGGACGGATTACATATTGTACAGGAAACCGAGTCAATGATTTTTCTATATTATTGGAAATTTCGAGATTCTCAAGAAGACTTAAAAGATTGTCTCCTGGAAACCATTCCATATTTTTGGATCTTGACACAACATTATCTCCGTATTTAGCAGAAATTGGAATAATACTATAGTTTGTAACATCTAAGTTGAGAGATAATTCTTCTATTTCAGTTTTTACATTCTCGAAAGCATCTTGTTTATAATTCAGTAAATCCATTTTGTTAACACAATAGATAATGTGTTTTAGATCAAGAAGTTTTGCAATATATGTATGTCTGATAGTTTGTTCAGTAACACCATTACGAACATCAATTAAAATCACTGCTAGGTCGGCTGTAGATGCTCCTGTAACCATATTTCGGGTATATTGAATATGACCAGGAGTATCGGCAATAATAAATTTTCGTTTTGGGGTGGAAAAATACCTGTAAGCAACATCAATAGTAATACCTTGTTCTCTTTCGGCTCGCAAGCCATCGGTTAACAAAGATAAATCTATTTCTGCATTTCCTTTCTTTTTAGAAAATTCAGAAATACTTTCGAGTTGATCTTCAAAAATAGATTTACTGTCATATAATAACCTCCCGATTAATGTACTTTTACCATCGTCAACGCTACCTGCTGTGGTGAATCTTAATAATCCTTTCCCATCCATTTTTCCAAATATTTTTGTTAATTTAAAAGTATCCTTCTTTTTTTCTATCTTCCATTGCAGCCTCGCTTCGTTTATCATCAGCTCTACCTCCTCGTTCTGTGATTCTTGATGCTGCTATTTCGGCAATTATATCATCCAAACTATCAGCATGAGACAATGTTAAGCCGGTACAAGTAATATCTCCTATTGTTCTACACCTGACATCTAATTCAACAATTTCTTCATCATCTTTTAGTTTCATAAAGGGTGCCCAAGCTAACCATACTCCATCGCGATTAAATGCCTTACGTTTATGTGTAAAATACAAAGATGGTAAATTTATATTCTCCTGATAAATATATTGCCATACATCGAGTTCTGTCCAGTTACTTATGGGGAATACTCTAAAATGTTCTCCTTGGTATTTTCGTCCGTTAAAAATATTCCATAATTCTGGACGTTGATTTTTGGGATCCCATTGTCCAAACTCATCTCGATGCGAAAATATTCTTTCTTTTGCTCTTGCCTTTTCTTCGTCGCGACGACCACCTCCAATTGCACAATCAATTTTATTTTCCTCGATAAAATCCAATAATGTTATTGTTTGCAATTTATTGCGGCTGGCGTTAATTCCTTTTTCTTCAATAGCTCTGCCTTTATCAATAGAATCCTGAACATAAGCAACGTATAGCGTACATTCTAATTTCGTAACAAGTTCATCTCTAAAACTTAATGTTTCATCAAAATTATGACCTGTATCAATGTGCAAAAGAGGGAAAGGAAATTTTGCCGGCCAAAATGCTTTCTGAGCTAAATGAACAAGAACTATTGAATCTTTTCCTCCCGAAAATAAAATTACTGGTTTTTCAAATTGAGCTGCTGCTTCTCTTAAAATAAAAATAGCTTCGTCTTCCAGTTGTTTTAAATGTTTGTTGTCTATAAAATTTTTCATACTAACAGGTTTAATTTAAAATTGTTAACAATAGAATCGTCAACGAAAAAGAAATAATCGGTGAAATAATCCACATTAAAAAGAATTTATTAACTTGTGTTTTTTTGAAAATGTTTTTTATTCCAAGTTTTGCAACACCTATACCTAAAATTGCCGCAACATTTAACTGTACTAATGATGTAGGAATACCTTTAAAAATTGAGATTAGTAATAAAATTGTTCCCGAAACAAAGGCAATTATAAGAGCTTCGAATCTTCCGAAAAGATAAATTTCTTTCCCTGTATTTTTTAATATTTTTTTTGAAAAAAGAGCGGAACCTATTCCAAATCCAGGTGAAATAATTATTATAGACAATAACATGGTAAATGAATTATTCCCATTTAAATGTAGTTTTTCGGTAATAATTGAATTTACAGGGCCTGCTGCATTGGCTACATTATTTGATCCAATTGAATATGAAACATACAAAGCCATCAACAATAAAAATCCTTTAGTGAAAAAATGATTATTAACTTTTGCTGATATTGTGATTCCGGTTTTCCGCAATGGTTTGTAAATAAATTTTCCAAGTAAAAATGTCATAATAAAAGAAATGAAAGGTGCGATAAACCATGTAGGTAAAATCTCAACCAATACAAAACTTTCTCTGAAATCATGAAAATAAACTGAAGCAGCTACTAAAGAAAAAACTGTTGACTGACTTGTTGATTGAGGAATACCGAAAATATCTGCAATCAGTATTGAAATAAATACAGAAAATAAAATTATTGATATTATAAGAGTATTAAGATATTTGCTGCTGATAATCTCATTTGCAATCGTGTTTGTAGTGTTTTGACCAGAGATCAGAGCTCCTAAAAATACAAAAATTCCAAATAACCATGGTATATACTTTTGATTCAGAAATTCTGCTCCAAAAACTGTTGAAAAAGATGGGGCAATCCCACTTCCTCCCATTGCTATCCCAAATAAAAATGCTATAATTAACGGAACTATGATGAAATCCATAAATTTATTTTGAATGTAATCCACACTCTTTACCTGAATTCTGTTCCCACCACCATCTGCCTGCTCTGAAATCTTCGCCCGGTCGAATTGCTCGGGTGCAGGGAGCACAACCAATACTCACATATCCTTTATCGTGCAAACTATTATACGGAACATTATTCTTAACAATATATTCATTTATTTCTTTTAGTGTCCATCTGAAAACCGGATGTGTTTTTATTATTTTATTTTTTTCATCATATTCCACAAATTGATTTGATGCTCGTCCGGTGGATTGCTCAGCTCTTATTCCGGTAACCCAAACCTTATACCCCCTTATTGCTCTAGATAAAGGTTCTACTTTTCTAATATAACAACATTCTTTTCTATTTTCAACAGATTCATAAAAACTATATGGTCCTTTTTCTGATAATAGTTTTTCCAATGGTTTATTTTGTGGATATAATACCTCAATATTTATCCGGTATTTTTCTAATGTTGAATAAAATACTTTATATGTTTCTTCAAATAATCTTCCTGTGTCTAAAGTAACAATTCTAATGTTTAGATTATTTCTGCAAATCATATCAGTTATTACCTGATCTTCTGCACCAAAACTTGTTGTAAAAACTACTTCACCTGAATAATTTTCATCCAAAAATTTCAATATTTCTTCTGATTTAAAATTTTGAAGTCTATTTTTTAAAAATTCTATTTGCATGAAATTAAATTTTTATCCACGGCAAAATTAGCATAGGAGTACTTGATTAGAGTAAGTATTTTTTATTATTAAACATACGGTAAATACGCAATTTTATAGGTATTTTTCCGTATGAACTAAAAATCAGAAATTTTTATGAAATTTAATTATATGAAAAGATAAAATCTTATTTAACTGTTCGCACAATAAAACCCATTACAATGCTGCCGATAACTCCAAGTACAATAACCAAAAATTTAACATTGACATTCTTAATAAAAAAAAACAAACTAATTATAATCATTGTCCACATCAATGTAATTGAATAAATTTTTTGCCAAACGGTCATACCTCTTTTTTGGTAATATCGTTGTAAGTATTTTGAAGTTAATTTGTTTGTCATTATAAAATTATACAAAGATTTTGAAGATTTAAGGAACATATATGCTGCAAGCAGTAAAAAAGGTGTTGTTGGTAAACCTGGCACAAAGATTCCAATAATTCCCACAATCATTGATAATGTACCCAAAGAAACAAATAAGAGCTTTTTATGCATTAAAAAACAAGATTTTTTAAATAATTATCAAGCAAAAGGTCAAATTCAGACATCAGTTTTCGTAATGTAGCATTTTCAACATTAAATTCAATATCATCAATAAAGGATAGTGGAAGTATTTTTGGAGAAGTGCCTGAAATAAATGCTGAATCAAATTTTGAAATTTTGCTTAATGGAATATCTTCATGAACGACTTCAATTCCTGTGGCACTTGCAATTTTAATAATGTATTTTCGGGTTACACCATGCAAAATTTTATTTTCAGGAGCCGAATAAAGTTTATTATCTTTTATAAAAAACAAATTTGAACGACTTCCTTCTGTAAAACAATTATTATTGTCAAGATAAAGTACTTCGTAAACATTTTTTTCCTTTATCAAACTATCAACAACATCGCGAATATCTTGCTTCCAGATTTTATTTTCAGGATTTTCTCTTTCGTAATAAAAGCTCAAAGTTTTAACTCCGCATCTGTATTCATCTTCGGTAGGATAACGGTGCGGTATAACAAAAACTTCGAAATTTTCATCAGGCCGATTATTTAAGATATTTATAACGATTTTAAGATTTCCAATAAGAAGATTCTCTGTCTGAATTTTTTGTTTCAATGCGATTTTAAAAGAGTTCTGGTCAATATTTTGTCCGCAAATATTAAAAACGGTTTTATTCATTCTAAGATAATGGTCCTCCCAAAATAATGGTTTTGAGTTTATTATTCGCAAAACTTCGTAAGCCAACAATTGTTCGTTCATAGTTTTTATCAAAGGATAGTGATGGTTTTCTGAAGCAAGTTGATTAAATTTTTTATAGATTTATTAAAATTCTGTAAAACGATATCTATAGAAACGTATTCTTCATTCTCTTTCCAGCAGTCATAATCAGTTGCTATGGCAATCGCAGCATAAGGAATTTCCGCTTCGTTTGCAAGAATGGTTTCTGTAGCAGTGCTCATATTTATAAGGTCGGCTCCCCACATTCTAAACATTTTTGATTCAGCTTTAGTTGAAAATCTCGGCCCCTCAATTGTTATCATGGTAGCTTTGGTATGAAGTTTTATGCCGACATTTTCAGCCGCAAGAATAATTTTTCCCCTTATTTCTTCGGAATAAGGTTCTGCCATTGGATAGTGTTTCATTTCGCCGGGTTCGAAACTTTCGAAGAAAGTATTTTTTCTGAATTTAGTAAAATCTATAAACTGATCTACTAAAGCAAAATCTCCGGGTTTTATTTCTTCTCTCAAACTCCCGCATGCAGTGGTAGCTAGGATTTTTTTACATCCTAAATCTTTCAGGCATTGAATATTTGCTCTATAATTCACATAGCTTGGAGTAATTGTATGCTCTTCGCCATGCCTTTTAATAATAAAAACTTGTTTACCGCCTATTTCACCTGTAATTACCGAAGAAGATGGATCTCCAAATCTTGTTGTGATTTTTATTTTCTTAGGAGATTTTAGAATCTCACTTTTTTCAAGACCTGTACCACCAATAATTCCAATCATATATTTTTAATTTATTCATCTTTATCCTCATCATAATCTTCTTCATCGCCACTCGAAGTATTTATTTTTACATGTTTTAATATTCCAGTCTTCTTTGCATTTTCTGGTTTTGATAATTTAATTTCCGGATCGCTGACCACTTTTTCAAGATAGGCTATCAGTTCGTCATTCGGAAAAGTTTTTTTTGCCAAAGTAATAACATTTTTTGCAGAATCAATTAGAGGAGGTTCCTGACTTATCAAATGATTTACAAATATATCAAAAGCATCAATAGCAATGAAATCTGTGTTTTTAACGGTTTTATTCTCACGAATAATCGAAAAATATTCTTTAATTAGTTGATTTGCAGTTTGATTATCATTTATTTTTGCACTTAATACTCCCAACATAAAATTAAGGTTTTCATCTGTGTATGTACGTTGAATTTTTCTTAAATAAGATACTGCTTTTGGTATTTTGTTTATCGAAATATAATGATCTATGTAATGAATACCTGAAATAGCAATTTCCTCGAGCAAGAAATCATTTTTTGGAAAATACTTTTTTGCCTTTTTATCAAGTTTCAATGATTTCTGCGAATATTTCAAAGCATAAACATAAGCATTTACATAGTCGGGAACTTTGTACAACAGAGTAGTATCTTCCAGACACATTAAAAAGATTTTATTATATGAAGCTGCAAGGTAGAGATAAACTTCTGCATCTTTTTCGTATTTTGGCTTGAGAATCATCCTATCTGCCTTAAAAGCACAATCTTCCCATTGTTGATTTTTATAATATTTGGCAAGTTTAGAATGAACTCCACCAACAACCTGAGCAAATCCAGATAATATTATGCAGGTCAATACTATAAATACAAGTAATTTTTTCATATTTTAAAATTTTTCCGTGAAAATATAATTTTTTAGAAAAACTAAAAAACAATAACAAAAAAATGTAGTAGAAAGAACAAATAGTATTTTAATGCCACAAATAGAAGAATTTAAAAATAATTATTGTGATAATAAACTTTCCGTAAATTAAATAATATAAAATTAACTTACTTAATCTTTGCAAAAGTTATCTGTCATCAGAGTTAGTACGATTCATTTCTTTTTTTTCAGGTGTGATTCGTCGAATATTTTTGTCGAGTGGAATCTCTGGTATAGGTGTAAAATGTAAATTATTTCCATCCCACCAAATTGGAGTTGCATTAGTTTCTGTATCAGATTCGTTATGCATAACTCCATCCATTAAATAATCGTATTCTTTTGAGAGAATTTCTCGAGGAACATTAAAGTTTTCATAACCTTTCCTCACACCAACAGCTATCCAATTTACTTTTATTTTTTTATTAATTCTGGAAACATCTATTTGAGAATAATCTGCAATAACTTTAAATTCATTTGAGTTTACATAATCCAAATACATATTTACAAAACCACCCATTGCTGTTAGTGTTACGATTATGGGTTGATTATTGCTCACTTGTTCGGTAAATTCGGTCGGAAAAGAAATTATCATTTCTTTATTATTAAGTTCAAACTGACCTGATGTTTGAATTTCAATTTTGGTGGATGTAGGTACGAAACTTAGGTTTCTATTTTCATCTTGGGAATTATTACTCAAACTTGCAATTACTCCATTAGTATAATGATTACCATCAACATAAAGAGTATATCTATCTGCCTTTAAATGTAAACCATATAAATTACCCCTAATCCATCCACCCATTAGATCCCCATAACCTCCCATTCCTATGCCGGATTTTATTGAATTAAATCCAGATTTTGCAGTTGTTATTTCTCCTCCAACATATAAAAGCCCAAAAGAATTACCAGCGCTATTTCTATATCCAAGGGCACCATAATAATTTTTAGACCAAGTACCTAGCACCCCTCCCTGTCTTTCTCCTGAACCAGCAACTCTACCAGTTACACCAAAAGTATATGCATTTGTTCCCCAAGCTCCATTACCCTCAACCGCAGCAACATTGTTTGAAAAGTAATCAGTTCCTCCTCTATTATCGCTACTTTGGCCATA
>Ga0208198_1000127_pt1 | contig 92836 bp, 73 predicted proteins | sample AD_JPNTR2_MetaG_FD_184446 | JGI IMG/M metagenome (GOLD analysis project Ga0208198, IMG submission 184446) | Active sludge microbial communities of municipal wastewater-treating anaerobic digesters from Japan - AD_JPNTR2_MetaG (SPAdes) (version 2) | ecosystem: Engineered > Bioreactor > Anaerobic...
TTGTTAGAATGTTTTTATAAGGATTTTATCACTCAGCATACAGGGATGGAATATAGTATGCCAATAAAACGAAAATGGAAGACTTCTGGAGATTATTATTTTGATTTGAAATTTAAGAGGTATTAAAATATTTTATGGAAATTCTCGTTTTTCTTTAAAAAAAGGTTAAAAAAACTCAGATTAAAATTAATTGAAATAAGCTAATAAATTGTACTTTTGCGAAAAAAGTAATAATGGAAAATAATATTGAAAATTTAAAACGTATAGCAACTCAAGTACGAAGGGATTTGTTAAGAATGATTCATGCCAAACAATCCGGGCATCCGGGTGGTTCTTTAGGTGTTACGGATTTAATGGTAGTTCTGTACTTTGAAATTATGGATCATGATCCTACAAGTTTTGATATGGATGGAAAGAACCAGGATCTTTTCTTTTTGTCAAATGGACATACTTCTGCAGCCTGGTATAGTGTATTAGCACGAAGTGGATATTTTGATATAAAAGAACTGGCAACTTTTAGAGCCATTAATTCTCGTCTTCAAGGACATCCTGCAACAGCAGAACATCTAGAAGGCGTTCGTGTTGCTTCGGGATCGCTTGGGCAGGGACTTTCTGTTGCTTGTGGAGCAGCTCTGTCAAAAAAATTAAATAAAGAATCTAAACTTGTATTTTGTTTGATGGGAGATGGCGAAATACAAGAAGGCCAGATATGGGAAGCAGCTCAATTTGCTCAAGCAAGAGAAATAGATAATCTAATAGCTTTTGTTGATTATAACGGACAACAAATTGACGGTCCTGTAACAGAAGTTCTAAAATTAAACAGATTAAAGGAAAAATGGGAAGCCTTCAATTGGATTGTTCTTGAATGTAATGGTAATAATATCGAAGACTTGATATTGACAATAAATATGGCAAAGTCTTTGACAGGTAATAAAAAACCAATAGTTATAATAATGAAAACTGAAATGGGAATGGGTGTAGATTTTATGATGGGAACACATAAGTGGCACGGAGTAGCACCAAATGATGAACAACTAGAAAAAGCTCTTTCTCAGTTAGAAGAAACATTAGGGGATTACTAAAATATTTACAAGTTGAAAAAAATAATTATAAATTTTTTGTTTTTGTTATTAAGTGTAGTTTCAATAGCACAACCTCACAATAAGTCTTCTGAACCCAAAAAACTCACAAGAATCCTTTTTATTTTTGACGCTTCTACCAGCATGATGGAACGTTGGGACGGAGATTATAAAATCAATAGGTCAAAACAATTAATGGTTGAATTACTCGATTCGCTCGAAACAATTCAAAAATCAGAAAATCTTGAAGTAGCATTAAGAATTTATGGACATCAATCTCCTGATCAATTATACGATTGCTTTGATTCAAAACTTGAAGTTCCGTTTTCTCCAAACAGCATATCTGATGTGAGAGAGAAAATTCGAAATGTAAAAGCAAAAGGAACTACTCCAATTGCTTACTCATTAGGACAATCGCAATACGATTTCCCGGAATGTTCCGATTGTCGAAATATAATTATCCTCATTACCGACGGAATAGAAATGTGTAAAGGGAACCCTTGTGAGGTGAGTCTAGAATTGCAACGTAAAGGAGTAGTTCTAAAACCTTATATTATTGGTGTTGATATTGACATTTCACAGGTTGACATGCTTAATTGCATAGGTAATTATTATAATGCAGCTAATTCTCAAGAATTTAGACAAGCTATTAACACAATTGTTGGTCAAGTTACAAATCTTACAAGTGTTCAGGTAAATTTGCTCGATACATATGGAAAGCCGACAGAAACCAATGCTGCAATGTCTTTTCATGATAATCAGTCAGGAAAAGTTAGATATACTTATATGCATACATTAAATAAGAGTGGAAATCCCGATACTATCTACCTCGATATCCTTTCGGTTTATGACCTTAAAGTACATACTATTCCACCGGTATATCTTGATAGTATAAAGTTAAAAGAGGGAGTTTTAAATATTATTGAGGTTCCTGCACCTCAAGGTACACTTTGGGTAAATATTGGAAACGACACCGCTTATAACAGTGAAATAAAAGTGCTTCTAAAAAAAAGCGGACAACCTCAACATAATATTTATATCCTTGATGCTGATAAAAAACAAAAAGTTCTTACAGGATTGTATGATCTAGAAATTCTTACAATGCCACGTACATATTTTTATGCAGTTCAAATTGAGCAAAGTAAAACAAAGAAGTTAGATATTCCTGCTCCCGGAACAGTGATATTTAATTTTAGAAATCCTTGCTATGCAAGCTTACTTCACGATGAAGGGAATGTTTTGACAAATCTATTTGACATCACTCCGGATCAATCCCATTATAAATTTAAATTGCAACCCGGATACTATAGACTTATTATAAGAGAAAAGCAACATTTCAGTTCAGCAAAAACTGTTGAATATAAATTTAGAGTGAAATCAGGTGATTTTATAGTTGAAAATTTTTAAAATTTTAATTGATGGCAAGATATACTTTTACTGAAAAAAAAGATACTCGAAGCGGTTTTGGAGCCGGCCTCTATGAGATTGGGAAAAAAAATACAGATGTAGTAGCCTTATGTGCAGATCTTACCGGCTCACTTAAAATGGACGCCTTTAAAAAAGAATTTCCCGAAAGATTCTTTCAATGCGGAATAGCTGAAGCAAATATGATTGGAGTAGCTGCCGGTTTAACTATTGGCGGTAAAATTCCGTTTGCCGGTACTTTTGCTGGCTTTGCAACAGGACGCGTCTATGATCAAATCCGACAGTCAGTGGCATATTCAAATAAAAATGTTAAAATTTGTGCTTCACACGCTGGTCTTACTCTCGGTGAAGATGGTGCTACCCATCAAATACTCGAAGATATCGGATTAATGAAGATGTTGCCAAATATGACTGTTATCTGCACTTGCGATTATAATCAAACAAAAGCTGCTACACTTGCAATTGCTGATTATCAAGGACCGGTATATCTTAGGTTTGGTCGTCCGGCAGTCCCAAATTTTACTGATCCTGATCAAATTTTTGAAATTGGGAAAGCTCAAAAACTGTACGACGGAAATGATGTTACCATTATTGCAACAGGTCATCTTGTTTGGAAAGCTATTGAAGCCTGTGAAATTTTATTGCAAAATGGAATTTCCGCCGAACTTTTTAACATACACACAATTAAACCTTTTGATAAACAAACTGTCTTAAACTCAGTGAAAAAAACCGGAGCTTTGGTTTCTGCAGAAGAACATATGCTTAATGGCGGAATATTTGATACAGCTGCTCAGGTGATGGCTTTAAACTATCCTATTCCTATGGAAGCAGTTGCTGTTATGGATACATTTGGTGAAAGTGGTACCCCCGACGAACTTATGGAAAAATATGGTCTTACTGCTGAAAATATTGTTAAAGCTGCCTTAAAGGTTATTGAGCGTAAGTAACATTTGAATGAATAACTATCAGGATAACAGTAGTATTTCAAAATATGATCTTAATAAGTTTTTCGAGCTTGTTGTAAAACAACATTCTGAAAAACTTTATAAACATATCAGACGTCTTGTTATTGTTCATGAAGATGCAAATGATATACTCCAGGATACTTTTGTAAAAGCTTATATCAATTTTGAAAGTTTTCGCAATGAATCTAATATTTACACATGGTTATATAGAATAGCAACAAATCTTAGCCTTAATTTTCTAAAACGTAAGAAACGATACTTTGTTTTTTCAGCTCTTGATTATGAAGATACTCTAATTGATAAAATTGAAAGTTCAGAATACTTCGATGGCGATGAAACGCAAAAAAAATTACAAAAAGCTATTTTAAAATTACCTTTAAAACAAAGAATTGTTTTTAATATGAAATATTATGACGACCTTAAATACGAAGAAATAAGTGAAATTCTTAAAACTTCTGTAGGGGCTTTGAAGGCTTCGTATCATCACGCTGTAAATAAAATTGAGAAATATTTGAATGAAAATTAAACCTATTAAGTAACTGATTGTCAAATAATAGCTATGATAAAACTCGACGACATACCCAAAAAAGATGTATTCAAAGTTCCAGAAAATTATTTTAATTCCTTTGAGGATGAATTGAAGACTAAATTACAAAAAACAAAATCTTCAAAAACAAGAGTTTATGATATTGTTTTGCCTTATATTTATATGGCAGCTTCAATTATTGTTTTAGTTATTGCAGTAAAAACCGTACTAAATATTTTTGTTGTTAAAAAGGAAATAAAAGAACAAACATCCGAAATTATAGAATATTCATATGCCGAGGTTTATTATGATGATATTTATAATGATCAACTTTTAATCATGGATTACATGGAAAATTATTACAACGAGAATCAAATTTCGGATGAAAATAATTTAACTGCAATAGATTTGGAAGATTATTTAGTTAATTATTATATAGAATATGAATTGTTAAACGAATAAAAATATAATCATGAAAAGTATATCTTTTAGTTTAATCATTGTGTTTTTGATATTGTCAAATTGGGGATTTCCTCAGGACCAGAAAGGAAAATGTATCATGGAAGACGATGAAATAAAATCCGAAAAGATTGCTTTTATAAGTGATCGCCTCAATTTGACAGTTAAAGAGGCACAGGATTTTTGGCCCGTTTATAACGAATTTACATCAAAAATGGATAATCTTTTTGTCGAAGAACATAAAATAATGCGAGAAATTAAATCTCCCAAAAAAGCATTATCTGACAAAGAGTTAGAAACAAAATTAGATAGATTGTTCGCAATAAAGGAAGAAAGAACAAAACTCGAAAATCAATATTATCAGAAATTTAAACAAGTACTGCCTATACAAAAAGTTGCAGCTTTTTATCAAACCGAACGTGAATTTAGAAGATATTTATTGCAAAAGTACAAAGATCGTCCAGCTTGTCGGGAGGATTAATCTGTTATATCCGATTTGAGATGTAATCTCTCCATTTTTGAATGCATTTAGCCATATCTTCAGGAATTTCCGAATCAAAAAATATTTCACCGTCAGTTGCAGGGTGAATAAATCCAAGTGATTTTGCGTGTAAGGCTTGACGAGGACAAATTTCAAAACAATTTTGAACAAATTGCTTATATTTAGTGGTATTAGTACCTTTTAAAATTTTATCTCCTCCGTATTCCCAATCATTAAAAAGCGGATGACCAATGTGTTTAAAGTGTACACGTATTTGATGTGTACGCCCTGTTTCTAAACGACATTCAACCAGATTAACATATCCAAGCCTTTCCAGAACTTTGTAGTGTGTTATGGCTTCTTTTCCATGACTACCGTCTGGAAATACATCCATAATTTTTCTGTTATGTAAATTTCTTCCAACATGTCCGGTTATTGTGCCACTGTCGTTGGGTAAATTTCCCCAAACAAGAGCAACATAAGACCGTTTGCAACTGTGGTCATAAAATTGTTTCGCAAGTTTATTTAATGCCAATTCGGTTTTTGCTACAACTAATATACCCGAAGTGTCTTTATCTATTCTATGAACAAGTCCTGGTCTTGGCACATCCCCTTCGAAGCCCGGCATGTTTTGAAAACGATAGGCAAGAGCATTTACAAGCGTACCTTCATAATGACCAAAACTTGGATGGACTACCATCCCGGGATTTTTGTTTACAACCACTATATGATCGTCCTCATAAATTATGTTAATAGGTATATCTTGTGGGATTAACTCTTTTTCGGATTTTGGAAAACTTAGAACTATGCTTATAACATCACCAGGTTTTACTTTGTAGGAGTTTTTTGCCGGTTTAGAGTTTACTAAAATATTTCCGGCTTCTGCAGCACTCTGAATCCTGTTTCTCGATGTTGAGGCAAGTCTGCAAACAAGATATTTATCCAAACGCATTAATTTTTGTCTGGGCTCAACTACCAGCCTATGATGCTCGTATAATTCAGATTGTTCAAAATCTTCGGATAATTCTTCAGGTTCTTTTGTATATTCTGTCATCTTGTAATAAAAAGTTTTTGTACAGAGCCTGATTTGTTTTTAGATGTTAACATTACAAAATAAATCCCATTTTCAAGAGTTGAGATATCGAGATTTTGAGCAAATTTTTGTTTTAATACGATTCTGGAATTTATATCAAAAATTTCGATGTACTCAAATTCCTTTTCTGTATCAATGAATATGACATCCCTGGCAGGATTTGGATATATCGCAAACGAACTAGTAGTGGGACTAACTACAGTCATTGCAGGTTCATACCCAAAAACAGGTCTTATCATTATCGCTCCCGGAATTTGTGACTGTTGCCATTCTCCCGTGATATTTACAAATAAATTTTGATTAGCAATATTATTTACATCGAAACCACAGTTTAGCATATCGTCGGTGGTTTTTGTCCATCCAATATAAAAGGTCGTATCTATATAAATAGGACGACTTAGCGTATAATAGACAAACCCATTGATTTCGTCATTAAATTCAGGTCGCACTCCTTCCATTCTTATCAATGTATCTCCCGGAAAACCATTTTTATGAGACCAAACAGTTAGATAAAAATATTTTTGATTTCCGTTATTCATAACATGATTAAAATAAATAAAAACACCTCTAAGCGTATCTGGCATAAGGGGCGTGAAACGATATGCCAAACTGGAATATGCTGTATTAACTCCGCTTATACCGTATCCTTTTTCTGCAGTTCCGTCGTCGTACGCGTAGTAATTATAAAATTTTTGATGATATCGAATAGTATCGTTCCAACGAAAAATATTTCTTTGCTGAATAACATCTGTGCCTAAAAAACCTTTTATTATAAAATTTGCTGAATCTTCCGATGTAGAGTTATAAACGAAATTAACCGGTTTTGCGTATTTTATTGTTGATAATGGTTGGATGTTTTCATTATCATCATACTCGGCTGCTAAAGTATTACCGGAATATAAATCAACAATCTCGAATTTTCTGTTGATATTTAAAACATCTGTCGGAAAACTGTTGTTATATTCAAAGTAAAGGGTGTCCTTTATTATAGCTTGTTTGTTAGATAATGATTTGTAGTGATGCCAAGGAATTGATTCAAAATCTTTAATCATCGAAGTGAAATTTGTTACAAAAGCAGCATCGTTGGGCAGAGTGTCAAACCAATTTCTTGCTGTATCGAGATAAACATTATCAATATGCCAATGGTCACAATTACTTATCCAGCTGGGTTCGTAGTTGGTACTCACACTTGCATAATTTAAAAATCTAAACTGAAAACCATCAACAAGCCAGCGTGTATCCGAAATAGGAATCATTACTAATTTAAATGTGTCAGTTGAATATCCTCCAGCTGCATGCCAAACGCTCGTCCATTCTATATCAGGGGCTTTAAATTGTAGTACTAGAGAATCTTTTAATTCAGGATTGTTACCATAACCGCCGGCTTGATAATAAAAACTTAGATATACAGAATCTTCGGGAACTACATTTAATTTAATTGGCCTTGACGTTAGCTTATCTGCAATTGCTGAACTGTATGAAGGTAAATATGGATACACTTCTCCAAATTGATTAATCGCATCAAGAGTTGCCACTCCGATATTTATTGGTTTTTTTGCATAGGTATTGTTTATGAATGCATATTTATCAATCCATTTCGATGAATCGGGATATATAAATGAATTTGAGAAATCATCATAAAATGGCAAATCTAATGATTGTGTTAAAGAGTTTTTTGTAGTTACATTACCATGTGCTTTAAAATATTTTTTAGAATATTCTTTTAAAATTGGATTCCCAATATCAAAAATATATTCCTGAGCACTTATTTTTGTTGTTGTAATTATGATTAAACAAATTGTTATTAAAATTCTACTCATAATTTGCTATTGATTAAAATTTAGTTTTATTCATTTGTTTCTTCTTCTTGAGAATTAGAAATTAAATTACTGTCGGTAGTTAACCAAATATCTATATTATAACCTAAATTTACTTCATTTATTGTTTTTGGGGATGGATTTTGCCGATATACTTTTGCATTTGTAGAGTCCCTTTTGGTTTTTATAGTATTGTCATAAACAACTGCTCCAACATTTAAGTACATATCCAGAAGTAACTTGCTGGCATCTTTGTAGGTTAATCCAATTAAAGACGGGACTGTCGTAGTTTGGTCACTTAAGCCGAGCCCTATTATTAAATCAATTTTACTTCCTTTTTTAATCTTTTTACCGGCTTCTATTTCATTTCCTCTATAATGTTGTTTTATAACCACATTTACTGCAATATCAGGAACATATCGGAGGTTTCCAATTTCCAGTCCGTAATTTTCAGCTATACTTTTTGCCTGTCTAAGAGTCAGACCGATTAGTTGAGGCATTGAAATTAATTCATCTTGCCGGCTGTTCACAATAAGATAAATTCTACGCCCTGATTTTACAAGAGATTCAGGTTTAGGGTTTTGATCAACAACCGCTCCTTTCTTTTGCTTATTATCATAAATTGTATCAATTATTTGATATTTAAAACCTTCTTCTTCAATAATTTGAATTGCTTCATCAGCATCCACTCCAATTATATTCGGAACACTTATTTGTTCTCCATGATGTGTGTACCACTTAAGTGCCAAATTGACAATTATTATAATAATTATTACGGCTGCAATACTTCCAAAAAAATTTATCAGAAAGAATTTGCTGAGCAAAAAAGAAAATAGCCTGTTATTTCTTAATTTATCTAAAAAACTACTCATGCTTTAATTTTTTTAGGTTGTAAAATTAGAAAAAAAATACTTACATACGAATAAAAAATAAAAGGCTTAAACAAGCCTTCTATTTTTTAAGTTTTAAAACTATTTGGTTAGTAAATTACAACGACAACACCTGTGAATGGTTCCATACCATTTCTTAAGTCAATTACATACTGATATGCTCCAGCAGGAACAAATTTGTCTTTATATTTACCATCCCATGGATCACTACCGCTTCTTCCTTGATAAAGTAATTGTCCCCAGCGGTTAAAAACATTAACCACAGCGGCCGGATACATTTCAATGTACTCTATAATCCATGTGTCATTAATTCCGTCACCGTTGGGGGTAAATGCATCAGGTATTCCAAGACAGAGTTTTGGATTTTCAGGGATCATAATTCCTAAAGTTTTATTACATCCGTTAGCGTCGGAAATAGTTATAAAGTATTGTCCGGCTTTCAAATTATTCACAACATGTACAGTGTCTCCTGTGTTCCACTTATATGTGTATGGCTGTGTTCCACCTACAACTGAGACAGAAATCATACCATCGTTGAAGCCTCTGCAAGATACTTGATGCATTTCACTTCCGATACTCATTTCTGAGGGTTCGTTGATTGTAAAGTTAGCACTGGCTTTACATAAATTTGCATCAAATATTTCTACTGAATAGTTTCCTGAACGCAGGCTTGTAACTTGCGATCCTGTTGCAAGTAACTGACCAAACTGATACCAATATACTAGATATGGAGCAGTTCCACCGTCTCCTGTAGCTATTGCAATACCATCATATCTTCCTGCACATGAAACATCTGTTGTTGATAGTAATAAATTAACATCTTTGTCGGGTTGTGTTATTACAGCTGTGTTTGTCGTTGAGCAGCCGTTTAAATCGGTAACAGTAACTATATAAGTGCCGGCTGTTAGTGATGAAATATGACTTGAGGCAGATCCATTAGACCAGTTGAAGATATATGGAGGAACTCCGCCTTCAGCAGTAACTGTAGCATTTCCATTATTTCCGTTTTTGCACAAAACATTTGTTGTCTGCATATTTGTACTCAGTTCTGTAGGTTGAGTAACAGTATGTGTTGCAGAACCTGTACAGCCATATACATCAGAAATTGTAACAGAATATGTTCCTGCTCCAAGATTCGAAATAGTTTGAGTTGTTTGTCCTGCTACCGACCATGTATATGTAAGAGGAGCTGTTGCATCTGTCATATCAGCTTGCAGAACAGCGGTAGTTTGTCCATAACATTTTACGTCTTGTAATTGGCTTACGGAAGCTGTTCCTGCACCAAAGAACCCAACATTTGCACTTACAACCAACTGGCAGCCGTTCGCATCAGTAATTGTTCCTGAATAATTGCCCGGATGTAATCCTGTAATATTCAGACCTGAGTGTCCTTCTGTCCATTGTGCAGTATATCCGCCAGCTCCTCCGGAAACTGTTACATTAATTTCTCCTTGTAGATAACCGCACTGTGTTGGTACTGTTGAAACATCTGCAACAATTGCAGAAGGATCTGTTAAAGTATGACATGCTGAAAATGAACATCCTGTGGCATCTTGAATTGTTACGCAATAATTAACTCCTCCAGGAATATTATTTAATGGATTATTATTTGACCCATTATTCCACGTGAAACTGTAAGGTGCAGTTCCACTTGTTACAGATACACTAATTTGTCCTGTTGCTTGACCATGACACAATGGATCGATTCCGGTAAGTGTAGCATTTACAGCCGGATTTACAATTACATTTGTACTTGCTGTTGCAGTACACGAATTAGCGTCGGTAACTGTAACTGAATATAATCCTGAATCTGTAGTCTGAGCATTAGTAATAATCGGATCTTCATTATTTGATGTAAAACCATTTGGTCCTGTCCATGAATAACTTGCTCCAACAATTGTGGTAGCGTTAAGTGTAATATCGTCTCCCTGACAATAAGGGCTACTGGTTGTAATTGATACGTTTTGAACATCATAGACTATTACATCAGTTTGAGCAATAGCAGTACATCCATGTGAATCTGTAACTGTAAGAGAATATGTGCCCGACATATTAATATCTGCATTTGTTCTTGATGGATTTTGTTGGTTAGATGTAAATCCATCGGGTCCGCTCCATGAGTATGAAACTCCCGTCACAGATGAGCCTCCGGTGAGATTTAACGTGGATCCTTCACATAAAGGTCCGTTATTGGAGGCTGTAGGATTTATTGCCGGATAACCGGTTAAATCAACTGATTCTACATATTCGCAAATTCCATCGATATCAGTTACAGTTACTGTATATGTGCCGGCTTCAAGATTACTGATTGTAGTGGCAGTTGAAGTAAATCCATTAGGACCTGACCACTGAACTGAATATGGTGCTGTTCCTCCCGAGAAATTTGAAACACTTATTGAACCGTTTGACTGACCATCACATCCTGCAAGACTAATAATATCAACATCTGCTGAAAGCCCTGTTATTGTAAATTGTAATAAACTTCCAATATTTGTATTGTCACATTTATCTGTTACAGTTCCGGGTATTAAAATCAAAGAATAATCTCCCGGATTTGAAAGATAATCTCCCAGTTCAAGTGTCCAGATATTATCATACCAGCTACCTGAGTATGTGTTTGATGATGCGGCCATACAAACAGCACTATAGGTATTAATAATAGAATATGTACCATTAGGTCCAATTAATTGGAAATCTGAAGGCTGAATGCTTTGACACCAGACTCCTTCACTGAATTGTATTGTGAGTGATGGAGATCCGCAATATGGAGGATAAACAACACTTTGTAATGATGGACCGACATTATCGAGAATCTGGGTAGTACTTGCCCCAAAATTTATTGTATAACCATTTTGGGTAGAACTAAAGTTAGAAACTATCAGGGCATAAGTAGAGCCTGCTGCTACAGGAAAAGTGCTATTCCAAAGGACATCCTCAACAGGGCCAACACAATTTGATGATCCTGCCGCTCCAATTCCTGTCGTGCCACTTCCTCCGTAAGAGTAGTTACAACTAACCGGTGGATGAGCAGCCCAATCAATTAAATCAAGACAAGTTACACCTCCGTTTAAGCTGTATAATGCCCAATCGTAATCATCCGAAGATACATGAGGTGTAATGGTAAATGCTAAGTTGCCGGCTGTTTGTGCAGTAAATGTGTACCACACATTATTTCTTTCGCCTGTAACCAAACAATTTGGGCAGTTATCTGTTGGAACAGGCATTCCTTGCAGTTCATAAAAATTGTAAATATCATAATAATGTCCTATTCCTGAATAGGATTGAGGATGATTTGTGAAACTTGTACATAATGGTCTTGCTCCTAAACAGTCTTGTTCGGTTGGTGTGGGCATCAATTTGTATGCAACAGTGCCTAAAGCAGTTCCATTTGTGAGACATCCAAATTGATAAAATCCTACTGTATATGTACCTGTTGCTGGGCAAACCCAAATCAATTCAGACCCATAACCGCAATGATCATCATTAAATGTTATGGACATTGTGGCTGTATTATTCATAATCTCAATTCTTGGGTCATTCATATATGAACCGCCGCCTTGGCAAAACGAAAAAATAATTACTTCGTTTGTGCCAATCGTAAAAGTAAAATAATCTCCGGCTTGAACTCCTGAAATTGTTTGCCAATTTGAACCTGGAGTGATGTTGCCCGCTAATGTACCTCCCGTACAAGCGATTATATCTTTTACCGATAATAAAAATGTTGCTATAATCGCAATTACTAAAGAAATTATATGTTTTTTTATCATGACCATTATTTTTCTTTATTTAACAACGTATATGTCTGGTTGTGAAAGTATTTTTGCTTGCTTTTCTGGGGTAAAACTATCGAACTGTTCTTTGGGAATAATAATAGGCAATTTTGCTGTGCTTTTTTTCATCTGAGAATTATATTCTTTCTTGTTTTTTTGAATCCATTCTACTTTTAATACTTGATATGTTTCTGCGTCTTTTTGTTTGTCTCCTGTATATATTGGTTTAGGAAAATTTTTGCTCGGGTAATAAAATGGGGATTTTATTGATGGCATATCTGCTTCCAAAAATTTTCCATCAATAGAAACAGAGGAAAATTCAAAATCATATCCGTTTTCAAGTAAGATATTTCTAATATATTCTGGATCAATCTCAATATCTAATATCAATTGACATCTTGTGCGATTAAAGGAGCTTGTGAAAATTCTTCCTTCGTAGATTTTTGAATCTGCTAATAATCTATTTAATACCTGATTTCGTTCACTTTCGTCTTCTCCAAGTCCTTTTATTTGAAAATAAACCGTTTTTTTTTCGGAATCAATAATTTTTACGTCTCTGAACTCCATTTTTGCCTGTGAAAAAGCACTTATCAAAATGAAAACAGATACAAATAATGAAATAATTTGTTTCATAGTTAGTAATTTATGTTTTGAATACAAGAATCTTACTCCTTTAAATCTTGTCATATTGCAAAAATATGAAAAAAAAATTAATAAACAACTTTTTCGCTGATTAATTGACGAAAAAAAAATAAAAAGTTGCTTAAAATTTCAAAAAAATGCTAAAAATTAGGGGTGAATTTTAATAAAAGTATAATCGGGAGTTAAAGAATATAAATAAACGGTTTTATTAACGTAAGAGTAGTTGGCAAAATTATCGTATCTTTTTAAAAAAATATTACCACCTAATCCATCATAGGTAACGCTGTTATTAAAACATTCTCCAAAAGTGTTACCATATTTTATTAATTTGTCTATCAAAAAAGTGCTTGCATCATAACCCAGAAAACTAAATTCATCAGGCTCACACAGGAAAACATCTCTATATTTTGAAATAAATGTTTTAGTTTCAGGGTTAGAATAATCAATGTAACTATTTGAGAAATACGTAAAATTGGTTTTTACATAATAATTCGGATCTATTGTTTCGTAATCAAGATGAGATTTGTCCGCTATTAATCTTATTTGATAATCTTTGAGATTAAATAGATTTAATAGTATTCTTGTAAATTGGGTTTCATTGTTAACATTAAACGGAAGTATAAAAACATTTTCAACATCCTTATTAACTTTTGATGATAATTCCATTAAATTACTTCCTGAAAATCTGATGAAACTTAAATTTAGATTATTGTTTTTACTTTTTATGGCATCATAATAAATCTGGGATTTATGATTTTCATCTTCTGTATTCCCTTGAATTACAATGTATCTGCTTTCAGGGTTGTTTGCAGCATAATCTGCAATTGCTTCTGCAATAAAATTATCTGTTGACTTTAAAAATATATTATTTGAATGTTCTTGTATAATTCTTTGGTTAGATGAAAATGGAATTATGTAATACAAGTCATTCCTATATAAATTATTATTTATGAATTCAACTTGAGAATTAAATGCAGGTCCGATTATTAAATCTGTTTTTGCAAATTTGTTTTCGTCAATTAATTTTTTGATAAAAGTATTGTCTTTTCCTGTATCGTAAACCTTTATTTTTAGATTTATATTTTTATCTGAAAAATACTCCAATCCTACCAAAATTCCGGAATAAAATGAAATGATTTTTTCTGTAATAGTGTGCAGTCTTTGTTCTTGTTTACGATTTTCCTGATTTATTAATGATTGTATGTTGGAATTTACTTCAAATGGTAATAAAATAGCAATTTCAAAATCATTTCCGTTTTTATACCAGTTCTGAGAATCACATTTGTCGGAGTTTTTATTATCTGTAACTTTTCCGGTTTTGTAGGTGTTTTGTTGATTTATACTCAGAGCAAATTCGTTAGGTGAATTTTTTCTGGGAATTAAAATGACTTCTCCAACTTTAAGTTTTATTCCGTCAAAATCAGGGTTAGCACTTTGAAGTTCTTCTCTGGTAACATTGAATTTTTTTGTTAAGTTATAAACAGTTTCACCTTTTTCTATGATATGGTAAATGTATTTTGAAGTATCTTTTTGTCCTTCACTTATTTTTTGTTCTATTTTTTCATCAATTGCAGATGCAGGAAATTTAATTTGTTGATTTACTTTCAGTGTTTTTGATGGATTTAAATCTGAATTTATCTCATAAAATTTTTCTTCTGTTATGCCGAATCTCTTGCAAAGTGAGTAAAGAGTGTCTCCTGGTTTAACTGTGTAAATAATATAATTTTCATTATTCGGAGCAGATTCAAAAACTACAGGAATTAGTATACTTTGTCCGGCTTTCAATGGTGATTTTGCTAAATCCGGATTATTGTCAATTATATCTTTCTCAGTAACTTTATATGCTTTGGACAGTGAATAAATAGTTTCACCGGAATTTACATTATGGCGATAAAACTTTTTTCCGTTTACGATGACTTTTTCGTTTGATATATTTATTCCTGATTGTGAATATGCGACACTTATTAGACTAAGAATAAAAATAAATAAGAGAAATTTCTTCATTATTTAATTTTTTAATAATTGACAAAGATATTTAATGCCATTTTAAAAAGCAAATTTTATGCCCACAAAAAAACGGGTTTAAACCCGTTTTTTATAGTTTTTTACCATTCAGTTTTTGCGTGTTGTCAGAATAATTTTCATTTAGAAATTTCCTAATCATTTCTATTTGGGATTCAATGAAATCATTGTGTTTTTGAAAATCTTTGATTATTTCTTTGTTGTAAAAATCCGAATAGTAGTTTTTGAAGAAAAATTCATCATCGTTGAAGAATTGGTCAAAAATTGATTGTCCCGGAAATTTGAACCTTTGTTCAATTTCTTCTAAATATTTCATTATTTCTTCAGGATTTTGTGATGTTTTTGTGTTTGAATAAAAATAAGTGTAAACAGAATCATAACGAATTAAATTTCCGTTTTCATCAAATTCTTTTGTTACTTTTACATTTTCCCTTGGCATTTCTGATGTTTCTTGTTCTGAAATATTTTCATTTCGTTTTTCTAAAATTTTTTGTCTTTGAATTTCAACAATCTTGTCTTTAATGCTAATTTGTGAAAATCCTTGGTTACCAAATATTACTAACGAAAAAATAACCAAAACAAACTTTTTCATAGCCTTAAAATTTTAGTTAAACTTAAGTTAGCGATAATGTTTCATCAAAACTTATTCCTTTTGGTAGTATATATAAATAACATTATATAAGTATCTTTAAATCAGTTAATTACCTTATGCTAAATTTTTGTTAAAATATTTATACTGACAATTTGGCAGTAAGAATTGTATTTTTTTTATGTTTTTTTGTTCTTAGTTTTGTTTGTTTACGCGACAGAGCAAAAAAAACAGCCTGAAATTATCAGACTGTTTATGCTCCCCCTCTAGGACTTGAACCTAGGACCCCCTGATTAACAGTCAGGTGCTCTAACCAACTGAGCTAAGGAGGAAAAATTGCGTTGCAAAATTAATATTGTTTTTTATATTTGCAAAATATTTTTAAAAAAATTTTTAATCATGTCTAAAATTATTGCAATAGGTAATGCACTTGTGGATATTTTAACATTATTGGAAAACGATCAATTGCTTGAAGATCTGCGACTTCCGAAAGGTAGCATGCAGTTAGTAAGTTTTGAAGAAAGTGAAAAAGTCTTGAAGCATACCGAGGGGCTTAACCGATTCATGGTCAGCGGAGGATCTGCTGCAAATACAATTAGAGCACTTGCTAAGCTGGGAGTATCTACAGGATATGTTGGAAAAGTAGGAAATGATAATATTGGGAAATTTTTTGCAGACGATATTAAAAAGATAGGTGTATTTACAAAACTGATAAATTCTGATTTTCCTTCCGGAAGAGCTATTGCTTTAGTTAGTAAAGATTCTGAACGCACTTTTGCAACTTATTTGGGCGCTGCTTCTCAAATGAATGCGGATGAAATTAATGAACTCAGCTTTGCCGGTTATGATATTTTGCATATTGAAGGTTACCTTGTTTTTAATCAATATTTAATAGAAAAAGCCATGGATATGGCTTTTACAAATGGTTTAACCATTTCATTGGATCTTGCTTCGTATAATGTAGTTCAGGAAAATCTAGATTTCTTGAAATATCTTATAGATAAATATGTAAACATTGTATTTTCTAACGAAGAAGAGTCATTTGCTTTCACAGGCAAGGAACCAGATAAAGCTATTGAAAAGATTTCTGCTATGTGTGATATTGCTGTTGTTAAGCTTGGTGCAGAAGGTTCAATGGTAAAAAAAGGAGATAAAAAGTACAAAGTAGATGCAATAAAAGCTAAACCTATTGATACAACAGGAGCGGGTGATTATTATGCTGCTGGGTTCTTATATGGATTAATCAATAATAAACCTTTGGATGTTTCAGCAAAATATGGTTCTGTGTTGGCAGGTAAAGTAATTGAGGTTGTTGGAACGACATTGTCAGAGAATAAATGGGAAGAGATTAGACAAATAATAAAAACCATTTAATTTACTCCATACAATTGTATTGCTTTTTCAATAAATAAATATGTGCTCTTAGGCTATGATGAATGAATGAACTATTTCTGTCAAAGTGCTGAAAATAATCTTCATCCGGATATAGAACAATTATTTGACCTGCTGTTACGAAGTAATTACAATCTTTGAATTTCGGTTTTTCATAATAATCGAGATTATTTTTAACGTATTTGTATGTATTGTCTCCCAAAGTCTTTTTAAACTTTTTTTGAGATTTCTGAAGTGATTTTTCTATAGACTTATACTTAAAATTAATATATACTTTCTGAATTAGACTAGTGTTTTTTAAAGATTTATTTCTTTCGGAAATTGGATTTGGCATGTTAAAATCTGTTGTTCGTTGAATGCTGAAAGGAGTTTCCGGGACCCAATCTGCTGCATTGATAATATTGAAAGCAAAAGAATTTTTTGTTAAATATGCATATTCTCGTGAAAAATTAATATTGCCGGGCTTAGGAGCTGCTGAGCAATAAGTTTTAAAAATACATTCCGGATAATTTCCTTGTTGTTGCTTAATTAGGATTGATGCAGTAAGCAGGCTTGCAATGGCTCCACCTTGCGAATGCCCAATTATTAAAAAATTTCTGTAACCTATATTTATACATGAATCAATTTTATTTTCGATGTCAGGATTAAGATGAGCAAAACCTAATAACCATCCTGCATGTACAGTAGAATTTGGGTCATTAGAAAGTTTATAATGCACAGTTTGGTTTTGTGATATTTTAATAGTTCCTTCAGCCGGAACCATAGCGGCATAAAAATTTTCTAACCAGCTAACAGAACTTGCAGTTGTGCCTCTTATGCTGATAACGGCAAGTGAAGAATCTTTAATCCATAAGTCCCAGCGATTTTTTAATCCCGTTTCATTAGAACGATAATCTAAACGAAAATTTTCCGGATAAGGAATTTTTACTTCAGTCCAAGGGGTGTCAACCTGATAGGCTATAATTTTTAAAGCAGTTAAAAATTCATTGCAGTCAAAACCGCTTTTAAGAGATTGTGCATTTCCGAATACTAAACAAAGAAGAAAAATTAGGGAAAGTATAATCTGTTTTCGCATAAATTTTTTAGTAAAAGTAAAAAATATATGAAAAAATTATATTAACTTTTTTATTATTTTTTGTGGGAATAAAAAAAAATTATATTTTTGCACTCACGATAAGCCCAGGTGGTGGAATTGGTAGACACACCAGCTTGAGGGGCTGGCGTCCTTAAGGATGTGCAAGTTCGAATCTTGTCCTGGGCACAAAAAAAGAGGCTTATTCAAGCCTCTTTTTTATTTTATTTCGGGAATAAACTCTTGATTAAATTTTTGCCAGTCTCCTCCGGTTTTATGCAAATCCTGAATCATGAATTTCAAGTAACGTTCAAGTGTTTTTGGTGGAAAATATCCTCTCAATGGGAAAATATAATTATAATCTTTATCGAAAAATGCTATTGAGGGGAGACGAATATCCGGTTGAAGTAGTGCAATCGGCAATTGATGAGGATAATTAGGAGCTTTTTGTTCATTAAAAAATTTATTGTTCATAAAAACTATAGTGTCGTTGGTATCATAATCTATCTTAACAGAATAGAAATTTTCGTTAATTAACCTTGCTATTACCGGATGTTTTAGGGCAGAACCGAGTAAAACTTTACTGCTGTTATTATAATTTGAATTAACAAGAATCAAGAACTTTTTTGGATTTTCTTTCATTTTTTTATCAAGAGTTTCAAAACTTATCCAGTTTATTGAGGCTGTATTATAGGAATTTTCGTTAGGATAAAAAGTGTTGAAAAAGTCAACTCTGAAATCCGAATAATCACAATTTTTGTTTAACCTTTCTGCAAAATAAACCAATATGGGTTCGATGTTTTGAACATCCATATATCCGGGCACGGGGTGTACATTATTTTCAAAATCTATATAAACAATTGTCGGGTACGACATTCTTCCATTGAGTAAAACTTGAGCCAGTTGATGGCTTGAGCGAGGTCCGGAATTAGGATTTATATATTTTGTTCCATTATATTCAACGGTGTCAGTTCTTTCGGCATTGAATTTTACAGGATAAAAGTAAGTATTAATGTAATTTGCAATATCGGGATTGCTGAAAGTTTCTCTATCCATTTTTTTGCACCAACCACACCAATCGGTGTACATATCAATAAAAATTGTTTTTGGATTTTCTTTATGAGCTTTGATTGCATCTTCAAAACTCATCCACTTTATAAGACTTTCTTGCGAATAGCTGTGGTTTAGATTGTTCAGAGTAATAATTGAAAAAATTATTACTAAAATTTTATTAATCATATTCATTTTCTAAAAATCATTTAATTAAAAATTGTAATTTTATACGCTCAAAAATTATGTCAAAATTAAAAAAAAATGAATTATGAGTGAAATTTTAAAATTAAAACCGGAAAATGTGTGGAAACATTTTCATGCGATAACACAAATTCCACATCCATCAAAAAAAGAAGCTAAATTAGTAGAGTATTTATTGAATTTTGGCAAAAGCCTTGGTTTAGAGACTTTTACAGACAAAATCGGAAATGTAATTATCAGAAAACCGGCAACTCCGGGTATGGAAAATCGTATAGGCGTAGTGTTGCAAGCTCATGTTGATATGGTTCCTCAAAAAAATTCCGATAAAATTCACGATTTTGAAAAAGACCCAATACAAACAAGAATTGAAGGAGAATGGGTAAAAGCAAACGGAACAACACTGGGAGCTGATAATGGAATAGGTATGGCATCAATTATGGCTATTCTTGAAGCTAATGATTTGCAACACGGTCCTATTGAGGCTCTACTAACAATTGACGAAGAAGCGGGAATGACAGGAGCTAAAAATATCGAACATGGAATTTTGAAGGGCGAAATTTTATTAAATACAGATTCCGAAGATGAAGGCGAACTTTACGTAGGCTGTGCAGGAGGCGTAGATGTTAATGTTAGCATGAATTACGAAGAAGTTAATGTTCCGGTCGGATTTGTTGCCTATAATCTTGCAATTACAGGATTGAAAGGTGGGCATAGCGGAATGGATATTAATATTGGAAGAGCTAACTCAAATAAATTATTATTCAGATTTTTAAATCATTGTTTGTATCATTTTAATATAAAATTATCAAAAGTAAGTGGAGGCAACTTAAGAAATGCTATTCCGCGTGAAGCTTTTGCAATAGTACTTGTGCCTCAGAACGAAGCTGTTTCTTTTGAAAATGAAGTTTCAAAATTTGAAAATATTTATAAAAACGAATTTGGAGTTGCTGATCCTGATTTAAAGATGCAGGCTGTAAAAACCGATATGCCGGCAAAAATTATGAATCAGGAAGATATGGTAAAAGTTATCAAAGCTACATTTGCTTGTCCGCATGGTGTTGAAAGAATGAGCGACAGCATGCCCGGATTGGTCGAAACTTCAAATAATCTGGCTATTGTTAGAATCGAAGACGGTAAGTTTACGGTAAATTGTCTAGTCCGTAGTTCGGTTGACACTGCAAAAGAAGGTACTATGTACAAAATTGGAACAATCTTCGATTTGATTGGGGCAAATGTTTCATTTGATGGTTCATATCCCGGCTGGAAGCCAAATTTAGATTCTCCAATATTAAAAACTATGCAAACTGTTTATGAAAAACTATACGGTAAAACTCCTGAAATAAAAGCTATACATGCAGGATTGGAATGTGGTATTTTGGGAGCTGCTTATCCAAATTGGGACATGATTTCATTCGGTCCTACAATTCGTTCTCCGCACTCTCCCGATGAAAGAGTTTATATTCCATCAGTTGAAAAATTCTGGAACTTTTTGGTAGAAACTTTAAAAAATATACCTATTTAAATAATATTTTAAAAAAAAAAAGAAACGCTCGCATTCTAAATTTTTAAGCGAGCGTTTTTTTCTAATTATTTAACCACAACTCTAACTCCTTCGCTGTGAGAGGTGAATTCTGGAGCATACATACATTGCAGACTTGTTATTCCGTTTGAGAAAACACCTTTTTGCGAAACCATAAGTTCATATTCAAATACATAAGTGCCTTTTCTAAGATAGTCTATAAAGAAGTTCATAGAGGCATCCCTAATACTTTGATAATATCCGAGCCCATTATTGTATCTATATCCGGAAATATATTCGGTTGGTTCGAAGCAGGCCGCTCTCATATCTTTAAGATGAACATATTCCATATCCCGGTCAACTCTGATTTCAACTCTTACAGTAACTTTATCTCCAACTTTTAGATTATTGTCTTTTTCGATTGGAATAATCACAGGCATTCCGTTTTCGCGACGTTGTACAAATAATTTTTTATTAATTTTAACCGGTGTTTCTTCAAAGTGTTTAATTTTATCAAGTTGTTCGAAATATTGCCAGTAAACAGCTCCCCACGAAACTGTGTTAGAATTCTTTTTAACACTTATATTTCCCCATTCAGGTTTTACTTGAGTTCCATCCCATGATTTTTTAAAGTATCCTGTACCGGCTTCGGTTTTAATTTCGGGGTCTTTAGATGCATCAACAACCATTTCGCCAATTGTAATAACTGCAATTTCATCGTTGTTAAGTATGTCGGTACCTCTCATTAACAAAGCGTAAATGGCTTCTACTGTAGCTTTTGTGGTTTTCCAATCTTGAGTTTGCTTTTGTTTTAGTAACCATACTTTCATTTCTTCCACTTCAGTCTTATTTTGATTATTTTCTTCAAAAGCTTCAATAAGCAAAGCTTGTGATTCAATTGGTGCTTGATACCAATAGTAGCCTCTGTCGTATTTCCAGTACATTCCCATTTCATCGTTTGTAATGGCATGTTCTTTTAATGAGGCAATAATTTTATCGTATTCAGCAATTTTATTATTACGATACAGTGCCACAGCAATCATACCTTGCATATAAAAACTTTTGTTTTTCCAATATTTTTCAGCTTGAGATAAGTAGTAATCATAAGCTTCGCGTGTAGATTTTTTTATAGGATAATTGTCTAAGAAGAACGACCGAGTATAAAGGTAATGAATATGTATATAGTCGAGATTATCTTGTTTAAGACAGTTTTCGTTACAGTATTTTTTCAATTCTTTGTAGCTGTTAGTAAGTTCGTAGTCAATAAATTCGATAGCTTTTTCCGACATTGTTTTAATAGTGGCATTGGTTTGAATATCAGAAACACCGAGTTTTGATAATTTCCCGAAACCACAAGCAATATGTTGTGTTATGTACCAACTTTCTTTCATTCCTTTAAACCATGGCCAACCTCCATTAGTGGTTTGTAATTCACTAAGTTTTTTTATTGCCGAAAAAGTTTCTGTATTCATTCTGTTGAGATCGAAGAGTAGTGCAATCCTTTGTTTTCTTTGGGTTTCATCTTTTCCGTCGAGTAGCCAGGGGGTTTCTTCTATCATTAAGGATTTAAGTTCCTGATTTTTTTCGAGATTTGACAAAAGAGCCTGACTATCCGGATAAGACTTCCAGATATCGAATACTCTTTTAATTTTAGGATTTGAATTTGCTATATGACTTGCGAGCATATTTGCATACAATCTCGAAAAAGTTTGTTCGGCACATTCATAAGGATATTCCATTATGTAAGGTAGTGCCTGAACAGCATACCAGGCGGGATTGGATGTAAATTCGAGGGTGAAAAGATGGTTTTTTAAAGTATTAGATTGATTTGAATTTAGTAAACTTTGGAATTTGAATTCATTAACACCTGCTTTTCTTACCGGCAGTGGTTTAGCTTCTGTAACAAGCATTCTATTTGATAAAATAGGCAAAATTCTTTCTTCGCCATCTGAGTGGTTTTTACCGATAGCAAAAATTCTTACACCAACAGCACTGTACTTTTCTGATATTTTTATTTTCCATTCTTTATTTATGCTTTGACCTGAATTTGCAGTAAAAGATTTTTCCTGATCATCTTTTAAAAAATCTGATGTTATATCTTTTAAAGTTACCGCGTCGTAAAACTCGATTTTTGCGGTACCTGAAATTTGTTCATCAGCGACATTATTGATTTTTATTGAAATTGTTTGCTCATCATTTTCTCTGAAAAATCGCGGCAAATTTGGTACTACCATTAACTCTTTTGCGGTTACTACTTTTGCGGTAATTGTTCCAACTTTGAGATCTTTTGTATGAGCCAATCCAATAAAATTCCATCTTGTGAGACTTTCCGGCATAGTAAAGTTCAGAATAATTTCACCGTTTTTATCTGTTTGTAAGTTAGGATAAAAGAATGCTGTTTCGTTGAAATTGCTTCTGATTTGCATTTTTTGAGACATGTTATTTTCATCCTTGGGAATATCCATGCCGGTAGTAGTTTGATCAACATTAAGGGTTAATTCTTGTTCTTCACGTGCAAATGTTTCGTCTTTATCTTTTAATGCTGTGGCAGGCATTGCAGATCCTGTGGACTCTGTCTTTAATAAGTTATAGTTTCTACTTCGTTTTGTAACAATTCCATCATCAAAATAAGGATAATAATCTAAGGAAAAATATCCGTAACCAAAAAGATTTAGTATCGGATCATAAATGTTTATAGGTAGAGGATTTTTATAGAATTCATAGGTAGATAAAGTTGAAATCACAGTCTGCATTAATCTGCTTTCAAAATAAAATGAAGGCTGATAATATTTGTTATAATCGAGATACCAATAATTTTTAGCAAAAATATCCAAGGAGGCATCGTATAAACTTGCTAATAATTCTGCACTTTCAATTTTGTTAAAAGTATCGGTAATTTTCAGTTTCCATTGTTCCTTAGAGCCGGGTAAAGTTTTATCCCTGAAAGAAGTCCACTTGATATTAAGAATTTTGTTTGTGTATGGTACATCAATAATAAATGTTTTTTGATAAGAAATCCCATTCTTGATGAACATCATATAAACGGAAATCCCGCCTCTGCAATCTTCGGTTATGGGAATTTCGATGTTTTTAATTTCTGAATTAATTTTTAATGTTTGTGGTTTGCTTACTTCATTTTTAATTTTAACAAAATAATACACATCAATATCTTTATATGAAGAACCAACAAATATTTTCACCATTTCGCCCGGTTCGGCAGAATTATTATTGCAATAGAAAAAGTCGGTGCCTACATAAGGCATTTTAGATGAACGGGGATCGAATACAACAAAATTTTGTTCGTGTGTAATCTCATTTCCCCATTTATCTACAGATTGGAGAATTATCCTATATACTCCGGGTTGCCATTTTTTTGTATCCGGCAATTTTATTTTTTGGTTTTCGGTATTAAATTTGGTTTTAAATACAGATTTTTCAATCCCCCAGTTATCGAAATTTGTTTCGCTCTCGAATTCGTTGCCTGGGAATTTTTGATACCACTCGTTAATTGTGTAAAGTTTTTTATCCGGATGTGTCCAGATTCTTTTAGAAAGTAATAATTCAGGGTCGCGAAGTTTAACTATTTCGATGTTAACAACAGTGTTAATTAATGATCCTGCTACGTTAGTTGCGGTGATTTTGATTGTATCAATTTTTGAAATTTCAGCAATTGACGGCATGTCAGTTGAGAGACTATAAGCAACGGACGAAGCATATACAGTTTTTGAAGATGATTGAGTTTCACCGTTAATGTCGGTTGCATCAACAAAAATAGAATAGCCATAGTAAATATAATTGTTGAATTCTTCTAAATTTTCAGCAGAGGCAATGAACCCGATTTTGAAATTTCCATTATCATCGGTTGTAAGTTCTCCAAACGCAATTTCTTCGGCTTTTAAATTTCCTTTCCAATAATACCACCAATATGGATTTCGTTGTATTCGATATTTTACTTTTGCATTTGGAATCGGATATCCGGCATAAGATTTAACTATACCTTCCGCATAAATACTGTCATTTATTCTATATTCACCTTCTATAGGTATAAATTCAACTTCAAAATTAGGTCTTTTATATTCTTCTACTTTTATTGCAATGCTGCCTCCATGGGTTTCTATAGTAAAGTTTCCGGTTAGCACTCCGGTTGGAATTTGAAAACTTCCGTTAAAGCTGCCAAATTCGTTAGTTTTTAATGAAAGCTCCGAAACAACCTGATAATTAACGTCTTTGAAGAAAACAGTTGTTGTGTAATTGGTTAGTAAAGTATGATTACCATTTTTGAATTCGGTACAAATTCCTTTGAAATAAACTGTTTGACCCGGGCGGTATATGGCTCTATCAGTGAACAGTTTTACAAAAGTTCGGGTTGACTCTTTTGATTCATTATCTTTATAGATATATGAACTTTCCGAATAAAAATCATTCGTGGTGCTTACATCTATTCTGATATTCGAATAGTAATTATCAATTTTATTATTATTAACAGGAACGATTCCATTTTCGTCTGATGTTAGTTCATCAAATTTTTCGTATATGTAATCTCTTTTAACATACGAGTACTCATATTTATATAACACTACTTTTGCATTTGAAATAGGTTTCCCGGTATTGCAGTTGAATATGTATAAATAATTTTGATTTATATCTGATTTGAATTTTGTAATTGTAAGATCTGTTATAAAAATATTGTTTTGTGCAACCAGATTATTTTTACTTGAAAGCGAGGGGGTTGCATGTAATATTATTATGTAAAAACCTTTTTCGAGAGGTTCAATTAGGTATTCTGTGGAATGTTGATTAAAGTCGTCAGTAGGCGGTAGTACAATTTCTCGATTTGAAATTACAGTTTTTGAGAATTTTAAAATGTCTTTGTAATAATTATCGTCATAATATGATCTTTTTAAGTCAAGAAACTTAAAGTAATCCACATTTAAAACAGTTAAATAGATTTTGTCGAAATTTCTGTAGTTGATTTTTATTGGAAAAGATTTTCCTATCGGTGAAGAGTTTTTGGTTTCGAAGGAAATTTCTTTATTTTCTATAGTATTTTTAAGGTTTATACACTGATTTATATATTGTGATTTTGGATACATTTCAATTACATTATTCAAAAGTTCCCAGGCTGTTTTTCGATAACCTGCGTATTTTTTTGTTGTTAGATCTGATGGTATGTATGAGTTTGAAAGATTAAAATAATATTCTGCAATATTATAATCAATTAAAATTAGAATGGAGTCTTTGTAGAATCTTTCGTGAAGATTTAACAGAGATTTTTCATAAAAGCTGTTAGTTTTGTTGGATTTTACATTTTCTTTCAAAAATTTTAATCTTGAAAGATCTGCAACCACAAGAGCTTCGGAGTTTTTAGTGTCAGATATTCGGTTTGATAACCATTTTTGATAAATTCTTAAAATATTTACATTGAAATTTAAAGAGTCCTCGGGAATTGGGAAAAGACAAAATTCATTGGCAGTAGAAAAATATCCGGTTTCTGTAATACTTTTATCAGTGTCCGGACTCCCATAATAATAGTAATAATTTCTGCTTTGAAGATTTTGAATAATATAACTGCATATAAAGTCGAAAACAGTTGGATATCTCGAAGCTGATTCATCGCCGTATTCTATTAATTCAGGAAATTCATTGATGGGAATTGATTTTAGACTTTCATGTAGAGCAAGGTTAAAATTTTTGATTATTTCGGTTTTGAATTTATTCTTATCCCAGGTTTTAAAGTCTGAATTTTCAAATTCAGAGGTTACAGACCTTTGGTTTATTATATATGAATTGTAATTGTAATATTCAAGATAAGTTATTCCAAGTAATAAATTTAAAAATGCTTTAGCAGGCTGTTCTACAGCAGTAATATCCTGATTAAGTTGTTTTATAACCGCAACTTGTCCTTCATCTTCCGTAATGGCAATGTATTTTAATCTGTGAATAACGGCTTTAATGATTTGTTCGTTATTTTTTTCTTTAATGGCGAGGTTGTAAATTTCGTTGACTTTTGCCAAAGCAGATTTAGGAAGTCCCTCTGCTTCAAATTTTTGTACTTCTTGCCACATTTTTTCATAATTATTTTTATCCTTATTCCTGCAATTATTTTCATTTGATGAATTAGGGAAAAAAATATTAAAAACAATAAAATAGGAGGCAATAAATAAACTTTTGCTTAAGAAACTTTCCATAATTTTAGAATTTTTGGTTAACAGAACAACAGATGCGAAAAATTAAAATTTTCATAAAAATAAAAAATAATTTGATACAAATTTAGTTTTATCGGAAATGATAAGAATTCAATAAGTATCCAAAAGAATTTTTTATTTTTGCAAAGTAATGAAATTAAGTGTAATAATAGTAAATTATAATGTAAAACATTTTCTCGAACAATGTTTAATTTCGGTACTTGCTGCAGCGGAACATTGTGATTGTGAGGTTTTTGTCGTTGACAACAACTCGGTTGACGGAAGTTGTGCGATGGTGAAATCGAAGTTCCCGCAAGTGATATTAATCGAGAATAAAAAAAATTACGGTTTTTCTTATGCCAATAATCAAGCTATACGCGAAAGTAAGGGGGAGTATGTTCTATTGCTAAATCCCGATACTGTAGTACAGGAATATACATTTAAGTTAGTTTGTGATTTTATGGATTCTCATCCTGACGCTGGGGGTTTGGGAGTTAAAATGATAGATGGTAAAGGTCGTTTTCTGCCGGAATCAAAACGGGGCTTGCCAACACCTGAAGTGGCATTTTATAAAATTTTTGGGTTATCAAAAATTTTTAAAAATTCGCGTCGCTTCGGTCAATATCATTTAAATTATTTAAGCAAAGACGAGATACACAAAATAGATGTTCTTAGTGGTGCATTTATGCTTTTACGTAGAAGTGTTCTGGATGAAATTGGCCTTCTTGATGAAAGTTTTTTTATGTACGGCGAGGATATTGACATTTCATACAGAATAATCAAGGCCGGGTATAACAATTACTATTTCCCGGGAACAACAATAATTCACTACAAAGGAGAAAGCACAAAAAAGGGAAGTATAAATTATGTTGTGGTGTTCTATAATGCCATGATAATTTTTGCTAAGAAGCATTTTTCGGGAAGAAACGCCGGTATTATGATAGCTATGATAAAGCTGGCTATATATTTCAGGGCATTACTGGCTATATTCTATCGTTTTGGGCGCAGCATAATCACTCCTCTTGTTGATGCAACAATAATTATATCGGGATTTTTAGTATTAACACCACTATGGGCTGAGTTAACTCATGGTGTAAAAGATTACTATCCTGAAAAACTGTTGTATTATGCTCTTGCCGGCTATGTCTTAATCTGGTTATTTTCATTGCTTTTTTCTGGAGGCTATGATCGTCCGGTAAAGATTAAGAATGTTTACAGAGGAATTCTTGCCGGTACAATAATGATTTTAGCTTTGTATTCGTTGTTACCTGTTGAGTACAGATTTTCGAGAGCTCTGATACTTTTGGGGTCTGCCTGGACAATTTTACTGCTTCCCTTAACGAGACTTTTGTTGGGAATAACAGGCAGAAGTGTGTTTGAAGTGAGTTATCCGCAAAAAAAACGTGTTGCAATAGTTGGAAGTAAAAAAGAGAGTGAAGATTTGATAGTACAGTTGAACAATAAAAATCCAAGAATTAAAATCGTTGCTTTTGTAAATCCGAACGAAAATTCAGAAAATAATGAGTTTTTTGCAGGCAACTTATCTCAGCTTGAAGAAATAATTCAAATAAATAAAATTGATGAGATTATTTTTTGTTCAAAAGATCTAACAGCACAACAAATTATTCAAACAATGTTAAGTCTGAACAATTCTGCATTAGACTATAAAATTGCCAGTCCTGACGGTTTTTCTGTCATTGGCAGTAATTCAATAAATACTACAGCCGAACTTTATAATATAGATATTAACAGCATCATAAAGCCTGAAAATAAAAGGAACAAGAGAGTGCTTGATTTTGTTATTTCTTTGGTAATTTTAATGTTTTTCCCAATTTTAATATTCTTTATTCGTAAACCCTGGCGTGCATTCGTTAATTTGCTGAACATTTTACAAGGAAATAAATCATTTGTTGCTTATTATGATAAAAATATAGATACTACTTTTCTACCAAAAATAAAAAAGGGGGTTTTTACTACGGCTGATTTGCTTAATGAAAAAGATAAGAACATAGAAAATATAAATTCTCGAAATATTATGTATGCCAAAGATTATAAAATAATTCAAGATTTATTCATAATATTGAAATCATGGAAAAATTTGGGGCAAGATTAGAAAATAAAAATATTTTTCTTCGTAAACCCGAACCTGAAGATCTGGAATTCCTATATAAAATTGAGAATAATCCGGAATATTGGTTTGTTAGCGATACCAAAGCCCCATACTCACGATGGCAATTGAAACAACATATTGAAAATTCGATTTATGATATTTACACAAACAAGGAATTAAGATTGATTATTTGCCAAAAAAAAACTAATTTACAAATTGGAATAATTGATTTGTTTGAGTTTGATCCTGCAAATAGTCGTTGTGGTATTGGAATTATTATAGATAAAAAATTTCAAAACCTTGGAATAGCTTCTCAATCTCTCGAAATATGCTTGAGTTATTGCTTTAATATTTTGGATTTACATCAGGTTTGGTGTAATATTTTAAGTGAAAATGCCATCAGTGTAAAATTATTTACTAAATTTGGATTTGAATTGACAGGTATTTTAAAAGAATGGAAAAAAATCGAAAATCGTTTTGTTGATGTTGGATTTTATCAGTTAATAAAAAAGTAAAAAATGAATAGCAAATTTTTTAAATTTTTGAGTTTCTTTATAGCATCACTGCTTGCAGTTTTGGGATTTACTGCCTGTAATGATGATGATGTTCAACCGGAATACGGAGTCCCTGTCTCTCGAAATATTGCCGACTTAAACATGTCTCTACCTAATGATAATCAAATTAATTATGACGTAAAAACAAATTAGAATCATTCGGAAATTAATGATAATAATGAATTATAGTCCTTAATTTCAGAAAAAAATTCCGGTTTTTTATCTTTAAAACAAGAACCCATAACAAAAGCCACACCGTTTGTTACCAAAAAAAACGGAGCATTGACTTCGTAATTGTAAATCCAGATTTGGTCAAAAACTTTTTGTGTTAATTTTACTTCTGTAGCTTTACACTCTATAAGCATTAATGGATTAGCTTTTCGGTCGAAAACAAGAGCGTCAAATCGTAGAGTTTTGTCTGCAATTTTTAGGGATTTTTCTACGGCAATTAAAGATGAGGGATAAGCATAATTTTCAATAAGAAATTTTAGTAGATTTTGTCTAACCCACTCTTCCGGACTTAACACAATCCATGATTTTCTGATTTCGTCGAATATATATGTTTTGTTTTCTTGAATTCTAAATCTGAACTCAAATTTCGGGAAACATAGGTCCGGTAGATAATTCATTTTATTTTGGTCATTGTAAAATCAGTACAGATCGCATCTTTGTTTCGAGCTTCGGTCCAAACATAGACTTTTTGGGGTGAAAGTTTTTGGTAAATTATCGCAGTAGGAAAATCTGTTATTGAATTTTCGAATCTCCATAAATCTTCTGTTAACCTTGTGAGAACATAACCTGCAAAAACTTTTTTTGAATTTGCTGTGGCTGTAAGTTCGTAAATGATTTTATTTTCGGATATTTTCAAATTCATTGTATCGAAAACAATAGTATCAGTCCCAAAAACTCTAAAAGTTTTGCCTTTTAAAAAATTATCAGAAACTATTTCCCATGATTCATAAGAAAATCCGTGTTCAGACTCAATCTGCCAAGTACCGACTAACCAAACCGGAAATTCTTTAACAAACTGACCCAATGAATTTAAAGCTGTTAAAAAAATATAAATAGATATGAAAAGAAATTTTTTCATGATTGTTTTTTGCAAATTTACAAATATTTAAAATCTGAGAAAATAAAAATGATTTTATGGATAATAAAATATACGTAATGTTCATATTCAAAATTATGTTGTTAAAAAAAATCTTCGGAAATAAGTTAAAACCAGCTAAATCAAATTATAAAAATAGTGTGATAAAAAAAAATTATCTGTCTATTGGTTTGTTTTGTTTTGAATGTTTTTTAATGTATTCTTATTTAAATTTATGTTGTTAAAAACTATGTAATTTAGAAAGGTAAAAGGTAAAGAGGAATATTGTAATGCTACGATGTGTACTTGTATGTTTTTAGAAATTCATATTCAAAATCGTGTTGTTGAATAATTTTTTATTTTTTTGATATGGTTAAGTTAAATTTATACAAAATTGTATGGTTAAAAAATTTATATGCATAATGACTGACCTTTTTTTGAATGGATTTCAAAAATGAAACTTTATATTTTAGTTTTAAAAAATTTAAAATTAGACTTAAAGGTAAAAATTAATACTTGAAATTAGATTTTATAAACCTTACATTTTGTTTAGTTTTTATCGCTTAATTCAAATCCTATAGTTTTTTTAAGAATATGTTTGCCGATAAAGTTTTTATCAAAGAATTGGCGAAAGAAAAAAATAATTATATTTGAACAAAAAAACTATGGAATTTTTGTATATTGTTTGGGATGCAGATCCTGTTGCTTTTGAAATATTTGGACGTGGAGTTCGTTGGTACGGAATTCTTTTAGCTGTGGGATTCTTTTTAGGATATTTGATAGTTTCGGCTTTAATGCGAAAAGAGGGGCAAAAACAAGAACGAATAGATATTTTGGCTATTTATGTTGTTGTTGGAGTTGTTGTTGGGCTTAGATTAGGGCATTGTCTTTTTTATAATCCGGTTTATTATTTATCAAATCCACTCGAAATTCTTAAAGTTTGGGAGGGAGGTCTTGCCAGTCATGGAGGAGCTGTGGGGATATTATTGGCAGTATGGTTGTATTCTCGAAAATACAAAATGAATTATTTAGGACTTCTTGACCGAATAGCGTTAATTGTTCCTTTGGCGGGTGGGTTAGTAAGGTTTGGAAATTTATTTAATTCTGAAATTTTTGGTGTGCAAACATCAGTTCCGTGGGCATTCAAATTTCTAAGGAATCGTCCTGATTTAATTCCTGCAATTGAATCAGCACAAGGAAAATGCGATATTCAGAATTTGGATTGTTTAATACAATATTGGCCGGCACGACATCCAACCCAGTTGTATGAAGGTATTTTTTATCTAATAATGTTTATTGTTTTTTATTTTATTTTTATGAAATTCAAATCCCGCTGGAAAGAAGGTGTATTTTTGGGATGGTTTTTAATAGTTCTTTTTGTCTTCAGGTATTTGATTGAATTTACTAAAGTTGAACAAGTTGAGTTTGAAGGTTGGACTGCTGCAATAAAAATGGGACAGCTTTTAAGTGTGCCTTTTGTGCTGCTTGGTTTGTACTTTCTTGGCAGGGGCTTTGGTTGGTTTAAAAGAAAACAAAATCCTTAAAATATTTTATTATGAAGAATTTTGAATTTTATAATCCTGTGAAAGTAATTTTTGGTAAGGATAATTATTCCAAACTTCCCGAATTGCTGTCACCTTATAATAAAATTATGCTCGCTTTCGGTAAAGGCAGCATAAAACAAAACGGTATTTATGATAAAATAAAGTCAAATTTAGGGAATAAAGCCTATGTTGAATTTTGGGGCATAGAGCCAAACCCAACTTATGAAACTTTAATTAAGGCTGTGGAAATTATTAAGAATGAAAATGTTGATTTTATTTTAGCTGCCGGCGGAGGTTCTGTTATTGACGGGGTAAAATTTATTTGTGCAGCTGTGAAATATAAAGATGGTGGTGCCTGGGACATAATGGCTAAGTCCATAAAAATTAAAGATGCTTTAAAGTTCGGAACAATTTTTACTTTACCTGCTACCGGGAGTGAAATGAATAGTAATTTAGTGATTACACATAATGGAATAGGAGAGAAATTAGCGTATAGCAGTCCACTGTTATTTCCTACTTTTTCTATACTTGATCCCGAAGCAATGTACAGTTTACCTGATCGTCAGATTTCCAACGGAGTGATTGATGCATTTGTTCATATTACAGAGCAATATATAACTTATCCTGTGAATGCTGCTGTGCAGGATGCCTGGGCTTTTTCTTTATTAAAAGTTCTTATAGATATAGGTCCAAAGGTTTTAAAAGACAGAACTAATTATGATGAAAATGCAAATTTAATGTGGGCAGCAACAATGGCGTTAAACGGCTTGCTTTCTGCCGGAGTACCTACAGATTGGAGTACACATTATATCGGGCATGAACTTACTGCCATGTATGGTTTGGATCATGCTGTTACACTTGCCATCGTGTTACCGGGAGTGTTAAGGGTGATGAAAGATTATAAAAAAGATAAGTTGTTACATTTTGCCCAAAATGTTTGGAATCTTAATCCAGAATATCCTGATGAGGCAATTGATAAAGCAATTATCTTAACTGAAGAGTTTTTCAATTCTCTCGGCGTTAAAACAAAACTTTCCGATTATGGTATCGGAGAATATGGAATTGACCAAATATGCATTCGCCTTGATAGGAAAAATTATACTCGTTTAGGTGAGAACAAAAATATTTCTCCTGATATTGTAAAACAAATCTTACTAACAGTTATATAATGATTATTAAAAAAGTTTAGTTTTAATTATTGTTTTTTACAATACTTTTTATTCTTTCAGTTAGCAAACAATTTGCAGTTTTGAGTGGGATGGTGCTACTCGACAGTTCCTGGAATATATTCCACAAATTTATAATCTTGAAAATCCTGCACCTGTTATCTTTTGTTTACATGGATTGGGCGATAATATGAATAATTTTGGATGAATTGGATTCCAACAGCTTTCTGAAAGTACTGGTTGGATTGTTATTACTCCGCAAGCCTTAATGGCAAGTGAGCCTTTAAGAGGGCAAATTGAAAGTGCATGGAATTCAGTTGCAGGCGGAGAATCCCCTTTAATTGGTTATACAATTTTAAACGAAAATGTTGATGATAGCGGATTTTTAATGGCAATTCTGGATTTTCCGGAAAATCATTTTAACATTGATACTGATAGCGTGTTTTTCATAGGATTTTCGATGGGTGGCTTTATGTCGCATAAAATGGCAATAGAACACGGAGATATTATAACGGCAATAGCTTCCGTAAGTGGCACAATTGGTACTGCCATTATTGGACAGACTCCTCAATTTAAGGTAAATGTTTTGCATTTTCAAGGCACTGACGATTCTCGGGTGAGATACGAAGATACTTTCTTTAATAACGGTATCGGATATTATTCAGTCGGAACGGGAGCGGAGCAAACCGTTGAAGCTTGGCGAAACTGAAACTCCTGCCGGCAAGAGCTTATAATTACATATTTTCAGGATATTTAGGAAGATGGTAAAACTTTGGAAAGATATTTATATTTTAATGAAAACGACAATGTATTAACAGCTTTTATTAAAATTATTGGTGGTGACATGAATGGTACTATTATCCTCAAAATGATATAAATTACACATTAGAAATTTATAAATTTTTTACTCGTACAAAGGATTTTCCAACATCAGCTGATAGTTATTTAAACGATGAAATCACTATATTTCCGAATCCTGTAAAAGATAAAATATTTGTGAATACTGAAGTTGATCAAATCCTGATATTTAATGTATTTGGACAAATTGTCGAAAAATTTGATTACTATAACTTAAGTTTTATAAATATTTCAAATCTAAATGCAGGGATGTATTTTATCAAGCTAAAAAAAGGAAACGAAATATATCTTAAAAAACTTATAGTTAAATAAACAAATAATTGTTTTGTGTAGATTTTAGGTAAAAATTAAGAAGCGAACAAAAATAATTGTAACCAATAAAAAGTATTTCCACACAAAAAGAAATACTAATGCTAAATAAACGACAAACAAATTAAATTACAAATTACTTATTATTAAATATTTAATTAAAATAGTTATAAAGTTAAATTCTTCTTGGAAAACAAAAAATATTTTAAACTTATGGCAAATAAAGTTTTAAATTATTTGCTTTCTAATAAATTCTTTTACAGCATTTTCAGCTTCTTTGATTGCTGTGCTCAAATTGTCGTTTATGATTATCTTATCGAATTTATCTGCAAATTCAAGTTCGTATTTTGCTTTTTCTATTCTGGTTTTGATCACATCCTTACTGTCCATGGATCTATTTACAAGTCTTCTTTGCAGTTCTTCTATTGAAGGGGCTTTTATGAATATAGCCAAGGCATTGTCTCCGTAATATTTTTTTATGTTTAATCCGCCACGTACATCCACATCAAATAAAACATTTTTACCTAATTTTGTAAGTCTTTCGACTTCGGATTTCAGGCTGCCATAAAAACTTCCGGGATATACTTCTTCCCATTCAAGAAATTCTCCTTCGGAAATTTTTTTCTTGAATTCTTCTACAGTGAGAAAATAGTAGTCTTTACCGTCAACTTCGTTTTCGCGGGGTGGTCTTGTACATGCCGATATCGAAAAACTTAAATTCAAAGATTTATTGTTTAGAAGTTCTTTAACAATAGTAGTTTTTCCTGAACCGCTTGGGGCTGAAAAAATTATAACTTTTGGATTCATTTTAAAGTATATTTAAAAGTTGTTCTTTAATTTTTTCCAGTTCATCTTTCATCATTACAACAATTTTCTGAATTTCGGAATGGTTAGCTTTGGAACCTAAAGTGTTGATTTCCCTCCCCATTTCCTGAGCTACGAAAGCCAGTTTTCTACCTTGGCATTTCTCGTTCTTCATGGTATCTATAAAATATTCGCAATGCTTTTTAAGTCTTACTTTTTCTTCTGTTATATCGAGTTTTTCGAGATAAAAAATTATTTCTTGCTCCAATCTGTTGAAATCAATATCTTCCGAATTATTAATTTTATTCAGTCCTGCACTAAGTCTATTTTTAATAGTGCTAATTCTTTCTTCTTCATATTCAGGAATCTTTGTCAGATAATCCAGAATCAGATTAATTCTTTGTAAAATATCTTTTTCGAGAGTTTGTCCTTCATTTTTCCTGAACTCGTTACACTGTTCTATGGCTTGTTTTGTGAGATTTTCAATATATTTCCATTCTTTGTCTTCCAGTACTTGTTCTTTTGTTTCAAAAATATCCGGAAATCTTAGTATTGCAGACATAATTTCGTTTCCGGCAGAAATGTTGTTTTTTGTACACATTTCGTTTATTTGTTTATAATAGTTCAGAACAAGCTTAGTGTTTATATTTTGACTAAGTGTTTCAGCATCAAGTTCAACATATATATTAAAATCAATTTTTCCTCTGACAAGATTTTCGCTGAGTAATTTACGGATTTCTATCTCTTTTTCTTTATAATATTGAGGAATACGCGTGTTGATATCTGCTGATTTTGAATTTAGAGTCTTTAATTCAATGCTTATCTTTTTGTTTTGGTAAGTTCCGGCTGCCTTTCCGAAACCTGTCATAGATTTTATCATCGCTTTTTTATTACAAAGTTAAAAAATATAATTTTTAAATCTCCAATAAAATTCAAACATTTAATTATTATAAAATTTGCTCTATATGTTAATAATGTTTTCTACCTTTGTGATGTTTAATTTTAATCAATTTTGAAATGAAAAATTTATTAATAATTTTTATCAGTGTTTGTATAGCAGTGATGTTTTTTTCGTGTAAAAACAATTCAAAAAAAGAAAACGAAATGGAAAAACAATTTAATGAGTTTTTAATTAAGCATGAGGCTGTGGTTAAGCCTTTGTATAAAAAACTGACTGAAGCATACTTTACTGCTTCCATAACAGGTGAGGAAGCTGACTATAACAAAGCAGCAGAATACGAATTTGAATATACAAAAATCTTCACCAATATAGATGACTTTGAATTTCTGAAAAAACTTAAAGAATCCGGAGAAATAAAGTCCGAAGTTTTTGCTCGAACTCTGGATGTTTTATACAACTCTTATCTTTCTAATCAGGCCGATCCTGCTAAGCTCGAAGAAATGATTAAGCTGGCTAATGAAATTGATAGAAAATTTTCAACGTTCAGAGCGAATATTAATGGTAAAGAGCTAAGCGACAATGATATAGAAGAAATATTAAAAACCTCCACAAGCTCTAAAGAAGTAAAAGAAGCATGGATAGCCGTAAAAGAATTAGGCCCAGTTGTTGCCGACGATATAAAAACTCTGGTAAAAAAACGTAATGAGTTGGCTAAATCATTAGGATTCAACAACTACCATGAAATGAGTCTCAAATTGAGCGACCAGGACCCTGAGGAAATAACAAGAATTTTTGACGAACTGGATAGCCTTACTCGCGATAATTATGCCTTACTTAAAAATGAAATTGACGAATATCTCGCAAAAAAATTTAATATCAAAAAAGAAGAACTCAGACCCTGGCATTATCAAAATAGATTTTATCAGGAAGCTCCCAAAATGTATGAAGTAGATCTTGATAAATATTACAAGGATAAAAATATAGAAAAATTAACTATTGATTATTATTCTTCAATAGGTTTGGATATTACCGACATAATTGCTAAAAGCGACTTGTACGAAAAACCAAAGAAAAACCAACATGCTTATTGTATAGATATTGATAAAGCCGGTGATATTAGAGTTTTATGTAATATTAAACCAAATTACTACTGGATGAATACAATGTTACATGAATTTGGACACGCAGTTTACGATAAATATATTGACCGCGGTTTGCCGTTTGCTTTGATAGATCCTGCTCATACATTTACAACTGAAGCTATTGCAATGCTTTTTGGTAGATTGGGCTCAAATGCTCAATGGATGCAGGGTATGCTTGGAATTGACGAGGTTGAAAAAAAGAAAATAGCTGAAGAAGGTTTTAAAACTTTGCGTTTAGAACAGCTCGTTTTCAGCAGATGGGCACAGGTAATGTACAGATTTGAAAAGTCAATGTACGAAAATCCCGATCAGGATTTGAATAAATTATGGTGGGATCTTGTAGAAAAATATCAACTTGTAACTCGTCCGGAGGGTAGAGATATGCCGGATTGGGCTACAAAGAGTCATATTGCAACTTCTCCTTGCTATTACCATAATTATTTGTTAGGAGAACTTCTGGCTTCGCAATTGAATTATTACATTACAAAAAATATTTGCAAAAACGACGACTATAATATGCAAAGTTTTTATAACAATAAGGAAGTAGGTAAATTTCTTATCGAAAAAGTTTTTAATCCGGGAGCTAAATATCACTGGAATACAATGATAGAAAAGGCTACCGGGGAAAAACTCACTGCTAAATATTATGCTATGCAATTTGTGAAATAGTGAATAAAATTCATTTATGTGTTTTTATTTTCTTTCGGGTTATGCAATTTACTTTATTAAATTGCTAGCCGTGTTTTGTTAAAAATAAAAAAGGTATCTTTTCGAAATGCCTTTTTTTTGTTTATATTGTTTTTATTCTAATGAACCTACAATTTTTTCAACTTCATTCAAAATTTCACAAGATTTTACAACTTCTTTCATTTTAGTATGGTCAGGGTATAATGGTCGGTCAACATCCAGAAAATCTACATGGCGACGAATTACTTCCCATGCTTTTGTAGTACCTCTTCCAAAAGTTTTGATTTCTTCTTTTCTAAAGTCCAGAGCTTGTGCAGCAGCCATAAACTCTATTCCGAGAACGCCGTAAGCATTATCTAGTATCTGGAAGTTTTTAATTGCAGTGTTCATACCCATAGAAACGAAATCCTCTTGGTCTGCGGCAGCAGGTATGGATTGAATACAAGCCGGTGAAGATAAAATCCTTTGTTCGGCAATTAAAGTATCAGCTGTATATTGGCTTAACATAAGTCCTGAAAACATTCCTGCTCCTTTGGTTAGAAAAGCCGGCAATCCTACACTGAGTGCAGGGTTATTGAGACGATTCAATCTTCTTTCGGAAAGTACAGAAGCCATTGTTATCACATAACCTGCCATATCCATTGGAACAGCGACCGGAGTTCCCTGGAAATTTGCTCCTGATAGAGCAAGATTTTTATCCGGGAAGAAAATTGGATTATCACCAACACCATTAAGTTCAATCTCCACCTGTGACCTTGCATAAGCTATTGCATCATGAGCAGCACCAATTACCTGTGGAGTTGAACGCATAGAGTAAGCATCCTGAACCTTGCATTTAACCCTGCCTTCTTTTAAGTCGCCGCCTTCAACACATTTCTCTATTGCTCTTGCCGAACGTATTGCACCTTTAAATCCTCTGACTTCGTGAATTAATGCAGTGTAAGGTTTCATGTTTGCTTTTAGAGCTTCGAGCGACATGGCGGCAGCAATTTCTGCTTGCTTGAGCCAATTGTTAGCATCGTAAAGGAATATTGCCGACATTGCTGTAAGTACGTTAGACCCGTTTATTGTTCCTAACCCGTCGCGAGCTTTAAGTCCCGGAACAGGAATACCTGCTTTTTCCATTGCAATTTTACCGGGAAGCAACTCTCCGTTATAATATGCCATTCCTTCTCCCATCATCAGTAATGCAATCTGAGACATTGGAGCTAGGTCGCCGCAGGCTCCTACCGACCCTTTTTGGCATACATAAGGAGTAACTCCCTTATTCAATAATTCTACAAGTGTAAGAGTAATTTCGGGTCTAATGCCGCTATTCCCATGAGCATGCACATTAATTCTGCCAAGAATTGCTCCACGCACATACTCTATAGGAGCAGGGTCTCCAATTCCGGCCGCATGATTGTACACCAAATATTTTTGAAATTCTTTAACTTGTTCTTCATTTAATACCACTTCCGAAAATTCTCCAATTCCTGTATTAATGCCATACATGATTTCCTTAGCTTCGATTTTTTTCTCAAGCATAGCTCTACATGCTTTTATCCTTTCAAGAGCTTCGGGATGGAGTTCTACTTTTCGGCCATCTCTGGCTACTTCTACTACATTTTCAATTGTGAGATTTTTTCCTGTTATGATTAATGGTTCCATAAAATTTTGTTTTGATTATTTTCGATGTAAAGTTAAAATTTGATTTTACATTTACTAATAGTTTTTGAACATAATTTTAAAAAAATAAAAAAAGGAGATACCCTTAAAAAGATATCTCCCCGACGTAAGACGGACGAAAAGACTTACGATTTTTCTATTTAAAGATTTTCTGTGTGATGTTTAAGTTTGGTATGGAAACAATATATACACCTCCGGAAAGTTTGGAGATGTTAATGCTGCTATTAGTGTTTTCAATAATATTTTCAAGAATTAATTTTCCTGTTATATCGTAGATTTTTACTAAGCCGATGTTTTTCTCGGAGGAGATTATTAGATTATCGTTTTCTATGTTTAAATGAACAAAAATTTTATTTTGAATTATTGAAGTTGGATTTACATTAACAACAACTGTTTTTATAACCTGATTTCCAATTGCGTCGTTTACTGTCACATAATAATAAGTTGTTTCAAGTGGGGCAACAGAAACTGTTTGTGTATTCAAAGTGTTTCCTTCAATGTTCCATTCGAAATTGTAAGGTTGAACGCCGCCTTTAACAAGAGCTTTTAGTTCCACACTTTCACCAGCAGTAATGTCATAAGATTGTTGAATTTCTTCTTCGAAAGGAATTGAAGTACCCGAACCTCCGTTAATATCGTCGAGGCAGAAGTAAGAAGGTGTGTTTGGTCCCCAATCTCCAAAATCGCTGGTATAAACACTAAATGTGAGACTATCGGCATCTCCTGTCCATTGCATATCTATAAAAGTCCAATCATTTAGTTTTAAAGGCTCGATATTTTCAAATCTGTAATCAGCAAGGATGAATTCTCTTGAAATTTCAGAATTGGTTGTAGTATTATAAGCTGTTATCATCATTTTGTACCAGTGTTTTCCTGTTTGGTAAATATTGTCAGCATCCATATACAGCGAAGAATAAGTATTTAAAGAAATATACATTCCGAAAATTGTTTCTGCCATTTGGCTTCTGTCAATTTTAGCCGACACCGGAATAGGTTCGTAATTATTCATCCAGTCGCTCATAACGTATGCAACGGCATAATTAGCAGAATTGTTGTTTCCTGAGCCGTTAGCCGATGAATATTCATTCAGGTATGAAAATGTTTCTGTATCGGTTTCATTAGTGTATGCAAAACCGTTCCAAGAATACATTCCTCCTCCCCAGTCGGTAAATTCGTTGTAAAATTTCATCCATTTACTCGTAAAGCTACCACTCATGTCCGAACCATTCCAGTGAGAGTTTGGTTCAAGGCTTAATTCTTCGAAGTCAATTACATTCTGAGCAGAAATGCTCAAAACTCCAAAAGCAAATGCAGCAAAAAAGTTAAAAATTCTTTTCATTTTCATTAAGATTTAAGTTAAACATTTCAAACATCATCTCGACGTCAATGTTTTTTTGCAAGCGGGAAAAATGAATAATTTCTGTATTCATTAAAGCCTTTGTTCCCGAAAGCTTTAAAACTATTGACTTGTCATTGGCAGGTCTTCTGACTTGTTCCATGTTGTAATGCCTTCCCATTCCTATTTCGGAACAGTGGCGAAGATTTTACAACACTTTTTAGAACTTACAGCAGCGGGCACTGTTCAGGATTTTCACCTGATTCCCTCTTAGTTTCGGAATTTTTATTCCGAAAAACCAATAACACTACAAAAAAAATATAAAATTTATTACAAAAGAAATTTTTACAGCTTAATTTTTGAACAAGTTAAAATCTATAAGATTTCGGTTTTATGTGGAATTTTCAAAAAATATTGTTAATAATTCGGATATAGTTAAATCATTATTTAATTTTGCTTGTTTATTTTATTGAAGAAAAAAATATAATTATGATACGGATAAAAATATTTTGGGTATTACTGATTTCTATTCTTATAACCTCAGAAATTCGTTCTCAGGATGTAAGTTCAGAAACTGTTAAATTCAACAGATTACTTCAATTAATTGAAGCCACCTACGTGGATTCTGTAAATATGAATGAGTTGGTCGAGAAAGCAATAATTTCTATGTTAAAAGAAATGGACCCTCACTCGTCATATATAAGTGCAAAAGAGTTAGAAAAAACAAGAGAACCTCTGGAAGGGAGTTTCGAAGGGATTGGAGTACAATTTCGAATAATTGATGATACTGTTACGATTACCGGAGTAATTAGCGGTGGGCCGTCTGAAAAAGTAGGAATAATGGCAGGAGATAGAATTGTTAGCGTTGATGGAGAAACCATTGCAGGTATAAAAATTACAAACGATGGCGTTGCAAAACGATTGAGAGGAAAAAAGGGTACTCAGGTAACAGTTGAAATTTTGAGGAGAGGTGAAAAGTCTCTTTTGAGTTTTGTTATTATTAGAGATAAAATTCCTTTATACAGCATTGATGCTAGATATATTACCGAAGACGGGATCGGATATATTAAACTCAATAAATTTGCGAAAACTACAAAGGAAGAATTGGATTCTGCATTTACAATGTTTGTAAAACATGGCGTAAAAGATATTGTGCTGGATTTGAGTGGCAATACAGGCGGTTATCTTGATAAGGCTGTGGAATTAGTTGATGAATTTTTGCAAAAGGACAAATTAATAGTATATACCGAAGGGCGTAAATTTCCAAGGACTGACTATAAATCAACCAAAAACGGAAGATTTTATCGCGGTAAATTAGTTGTTATTGTTGATGAAGGTTCGGCTTCTGCCTCCGAAATAGTTGCCGGAGCTCTTCAGGATTGGGATAGGGCTGTTATAGTAGGGCGTCGGACTTTCGGTAAAGGACTTGTACAAAGGGAAATGATGCTTACAGATGGTTCAGCAGTTAGACTTACTATAGCAAGATATTATACTCCTACAGGAAGATTAATCCAAAAACCCTATGAGGAAGGTTTTGATGAATATTCCCAGGATTTAACAAAAAGATTCAAACACGGCGAATTTCTTTACAAAGACAGTATACATTTTCCGGATTCTTTGGAATATAAGACTTTGGTGTTTAACAAGACTGTTTACGGAGGAGGCGGCATTATGCCTGATGATTTTATTCCGGTTGACACTACTGCTCGTTCTGATTTTCATGTAGAAATTCTCCGTAAAGGAGTATTGTTTTCTTTTGTTAGCAGATATGTTGACAGAAACAGAACTGAACTTAAGAAAAAGTATCCCGATGTAGAAGCTTTCAGAAAAGGGTTCTATCCGGGAGACGATATCCTTGACGAATTAAAACAAGCTGCAATTGAACAAAAAATTAATCTTGATTCATTAAAAGAAGCTACTCCCGAACAAGTGCATAATCTCAAAATGCACCTTAAGGCTTTAATTGCAGGAGACTTATGGAAAAATAACGAATTCTGGAGAATTTATAACGAGATAAATCCATTCTATATCAGAGCAATGGAGATTATTAAGGACGATAAATTATACAATTCTATATTAAAAGGTAATTAATGGATTGTATTTTGTCGTGGATTGCTCAAAATTATATTGAGCTTCTTGCCGCATCATTGGGGTTAATAGGCATTTTTCTTCAGATAAAACAAAATCCATGGTATTGGTTTACCTCAATTATAATGGTTGTTTTGTATATTTTTGTGTTTTATTTTTCAAAATTTTATGCTGATATGAGTTTTCAGTTTTACTATTTGGGAGTGAGTATTTACGGATGGTATCATTGGATTACAGGGAAAACTCCGGTTTCAGAATCTAATAATTATATTTTACGCCTAAATCGCAAACAAATTGTTTTGAGTTTGTTATTAAGTTTAATTTTTCTTTTTGTAATTTATTTGATTTTAAAAAACTTCACCGATTCGGACGTCCCATTGGGCGATGCCTTTACTACAGCTTTGAGTTTTACGGCAACTTGGTTGCTGGCAAAAAAATATATCGAAAATTGGTTTTTCTGGATTGTTGTAAATATTGTTTCCACTATCTTATATGTTTATAAAGGATTGTATCCTACCGTTGTTCTTTTTACTATTTTAACATTGCTCGCGTTTGTAGGTTATCATAAATGGAAAAAATTTGAAGTCGTTCAATAAAAATATTAAAATTGTTTTAACCGGACCGGAGTCAACAGGGAAGTCAACTTTAACGCGACTTCTTGCCGAAAAATACAATGCCCCGTTTGTTGATGAAATTGCCAGAGACTATCTTAATTCCCTTAATAGAAAATATGTATATAATGATTTAGTGGAAATTGCCAAAATGCAAATTCTCGCGGAAAAAAATCTTGAAAACAAGAACTCTCCGATAGTTTTTTTAGATACTGATTTGATTGTAACAAAAATCTGGTTTTTACACTGTTATGGTAAATTTCCTTCATTTGTTGATAAACATTTGAAAAATAATAAGAATGTTTATCACCTGCTTTGTTATTATGATTTACCCTGGGAACCCGATCCTTTGCGAGAAAATCCTGATATACGCGATGTGTTGTTTGAAAAATACAGATTCGAGATTGAAAAATATTCATATCCTTACGGAATTGTAAAAGGAATTGGGATAAATAGAGAAGAAAATGCTTTAAAAATTATCCAAAAATATTTTCTAGAAAATAATATTTAAAGACCGTTTTAATTACCTTAATGCTAAATTATATTGTTGAAATTTAATTTAATGATCAAAATACAATGCTTAGCATTTTTTATTTTACAATATTCATATTATAATTTATTTTGTTAAGTTTAACGATAAGCATAAATTAAAGGACTAAAAATCTAAAAATTTAAAATGAATAAGATAACCTTATAGATACGATTGGCAATTTGAAAGATTTTAATATTACAAAATTATGTGGTTAATAATTTTTATTTTCTTTGATAATACTTGCTCTTAATTATATTTGAAAAAGAATTATTTTGCAAATATATATTTGGCAAATTTTATAAAAATTAAATGATAAATTGTTCATCTATAACAAAAAAGTAAGTCAATACGGCTTTCTTTTTTGTGGAAAATCAGAAAATACATTAAATATAAAACTGCCTGAGATACTTTGGAAATTATAAACTTTATTTATAACATCTCCAAAAAGATCACCAATGGATAAAACTTTTATTTTATCGGAGAGTTCTTTTTTTACAGGAATTGAATTTGTTGTAATTACTTCTACAAGTGAAGATTTATTGATTCTTTCATAGGCCGGACCTGATAAAACAGGATGAGTAGCAACAACACGAACACTTTTAGCACCTTTTTCCATCATAATATCGGCAGCCATTGAAACCGTTCCTGCAGTATCAACCATATCATCAACGATTATAACGTTTTTGTCTTTTACTTCGCCAATAACGAGCATTTCACCAACAACATTTGCTTTTTCTCTGGATTTATGAGCTATTGCCATACCACATTCGAGGAAGTGAGAATAAGCTTTAGCTCTTTTACTGCCGCCCATATCCGGAGAAGCAATCACAAGATTATCGAGATTGAGGCTTTTTATGTAAGGAACAAAAATTGTTGAAGCGTATATGTGATCAACAGGCACATTGAAAAAACCTTGAATTTGATCAGCATGCAAATCCATAGTCATAACTCTGTCAACTTTTGCTGCGGTTAATAAATCTGCAACCAATTTTGCTCCGATTGCTACACGTGGTTGGTCCTTGCGGTCCTGTCGAGCAAAACCAAAGTAAGGAATTACCGCAACAACTTTATATGCCGAAGCTCTTTTAGCTGCATCAATCATTAGCATTAGTTCAAAAAGATTGTCAACAGGCGGGAAAGTGCTTTGAATTAAGAAAACAGTACAACCTCTCACTGTTTCGTCGAAGCTGGTTATAAATTCTCCGTCACTGAAACGAGTTAAGGAACTTTTTCCAAGACTGTAGTTCACAATTTTTTCCGGGGCATGACCGGCATCTAAGTGCATTTGCCTCTGACTTTTGTTGAAACCTGTTATTATCTCTTCGGCCAAAGCTTTGCTTGCTGAACCTGCAAAGAATTTTATGGGTGAGTGCATATCCTTAATTTTTGTTGCACAAAAATAAACTTTCAGTTTTTTTATCACAATTATTTATCATTTTAAAACAAAAAACTTTTTAACAACTTGTTGATAAAAATATCGTTTTGTAACTGCTTGAAATTTAATAAGTTGTCTGCTTTCAATAAAAATGCATTTAATTTAATAAAAAATTAATAAATATTTAATCCAAAGTTCAGTGATTATTAGCTATTTTTGCATTTGAGGTAAATTTTTAATCTTTATGAAAAAAGTATTTTTTGTTTTATTAATAATTATTGTTTTTTGTTTTAATTTTAACACTACAGAATTATTTGGACAAGTAAATATTTCTGCCGGGCAAACTATTACAGAAAATTTTTCTATCGGAACATTTGCAACAGCGACATTACCATCAGGATGGAAAGTTGATAAAAATAACAACAATGTAAGAACATTAGGAACCTATGCTTCAGCTGGCACAGCTACTGAACAAAGAGCAGGAAATAATATGTCCAGTAGTGCAACTAACGGTATATATAATTTTGCAGCCGGAGATGCAACTTCTGCTACCGATAGGGCAGTTGGTGGAATTTCGTCGAGCAGTGCATCAAAAAGTGTAAATATTTATGTTATGTTAAACAACAATGGTTCCCAAACCATTAATGATTTTACAATAAGTTATAATGTTGAGAAATACAGAAATGGTTCGAATTTAGCGGGCTTTAGTATTCAAATGTATTATTCAACAGATGGCATTACATGGACATCTGCAGGAAGCGATTTTTTAACAAGTTTTGCAGCTGATGCCAATAATGATGGTTATACAAATGCTCCGGGTACTATAATGGCTGTAAACAATAAAACACTTAATGTTCAATTAAATCCAGGAAATAATTTATACTTAGCTTGGAATTATTCTGTTACAAGTGGTACTACTACTTCTAATGCTCAAGCTCTTGGTATAGATGATGTTTCAATCACGGCTAATTCATCTGCAGCTACACCATCCATTACAGTATCAACTACATCTTTGAACGGTTTTTCATATTCTCAAGGATATGGACCAAGTTCCGAACAAAGTTTTACTATCTCCGGGACAGATCTTACAGAAAATTTAACTATTACTCCTCCTACAAACTATGAGATTTCTTTAACATCTGGAAGTGGTTTTGTCTCTTCTCCTGGTAATCTTACGTTAACACCTTCAGGAGGTAATGTTCCAAATACAACTATTTATGTTAGATTAAAGGCAGACCTTAGTGCCGGAAATTACAATAATGAAAATATTGTTTGCAGCAGTGGTGCGACAAGTCAATATGTAAGTTGCAGTGGAACGGTTTCAATTTGGTGTTATGAAATTAATTTTGATGATGCTGCAAAGTGGACGGCTGGTAGTGCTGCTCTTACATCTTATGCAAGCGATCATGTCTATTCTGAAGGGGTTTTAACAGCTACCGGAGGACCTGCCTTAAGAAATACCACTTCCACTCAAGATGGATATCCCGGAGCATTAGGTACTTATTCATGGAGATTGAAGGATGAAGCTGGAGTTAGTTGGGTTGCCACAATAGCTTCCGGAGGTGTTGGTGATTTTGAAATTGATCTAAGAAGATGGGATGCCTCGCCTTCGCCAAATTATATTTTAAGTTATTCTATTGATGGCGGAAATAATTGGACAATAGTTTCAACAATTAATAATACCACTCTTGATAATAGTTCTGCCTGGAAAACATTTTCAGGAACGATTAATTCCGGTAACAATAACATCAAAATTCGTTTAACTTCTTCGGTTACCACTGAAAGAATCATGGTGGATAATCTCAAGTGGACTTGTTATGATGAAAATTGCGAAACTCCTACTATTAATGTTTCATCTTTAATTAGCTCTTCTGTCACGGGGAACTCTGCAGAAATATCTTTTACCAAAGGAAATGGAACTTACACTATAGTCCTTGCCAAAATGGGATCTCCGGTTGATGCAATACCTTCTGATAATACGACATACAACGCAGGTCCTTATGGCGACGGTGATGAAATCGGTACCGGAAATTTTGTTGTATATTCCGGAAATGGAAATACTTTTAATCTTTCAGGGCTTACAGGAGGAACTACATATTATCTAAAGGCATTTTCTTATAATTGTTCTTCCGGTAATGAACTTTATTATACAGGAGGATCACCGGCAACACATAATTTTACAACTTTAGTTTCTCCGGTTACAAATTTAAAAGTAGTTTGTACTGATAATAATTCAGCTGTTATTTCCTGGACAAATCCTTTGGGTAATTTTGACGGAGTTATCATTGGTATGAGGCAGAATACTTTAGCTCCACATTCTTTAAGTGCCGATCCTTCGACTTTAAATGCTAACTCTATTTTTGGATCAGGAACTTCTTATGGTGCCGATAATACAAGTTTTGTTGTTTATAAAGGAACCGGGAATTCTGTTACTGTAACAAATCTAGTAGCAGGCGAAACCTATTCTATTAAAGCCTATGCATATTCAGGTACTTTATATTCATCAACACAACCAACTACAACAATTTCAAATCTTGGAGTGCCCAAAGTGAGCAACGTTATTCATAATGATGCAGATCAAAAATCTTCGATAAGCTGGACAAATCCTGCCTCGGGATGTTATGATGAGATTCTTGTCATTGCTCGACATGGGTCTTCTGTAACCTCAATTCCAACAGGTGATGGATCAGGATATTCTGCCAATTCGGTTTTTGGTTACGGTACACAAATTAATGCAGGAGAGTATGTTTGTTATAAAGGCACATCAAATAATTTTCTTCTTACAGGTTTAACAAACGGACAAACTTATTATGTCAAAATTTTTGTCAGAGTAGGGATGTCATGGTCCGAAGGTGTTGAAATTCTATTGAATCCGATTGCGATAACTTTATTGGAGTATGGTGATTTAGCTGTTTTGGCCGTTAATACAGATGGAACTGTTGGTGATGAATTTACAGTTGTTTCTTTTGTTGATATTTTGCCAAATACTGCAATAGATTTTACTGACAATGGATATGAAAGAAAGTATGAAGGATTTTGGGGTAATACAGAAGGTGTGTTGAGATTTGCCAGACAAAATTCAGTATTATCAGCAGGTAAAGTCATTACTTTTGAAGTGATTGGTAATGTTATTAATCCTGTTTTAGATAGCAATTGTAATGTATATGTTGATGGACTGCTTGATAACTCTAATTGGACAGTTCAAGGTATAGGAGGTTCAGGTATTGGTGGATTTAATTTTAACGACAGTGATCAACTCTGGGTTATGCAAGGTGGAAGTTGGTTGCCTGGTACAGTTGGTAACCATGATGCAATATATACCGGTAATGTTTTGTACGGATGGACTGCGATAGGATGGCAATCTGCTCCGGGTTATAATAGTACTGCCGGTTCTACCATAGTTGCTGAGGCTCAATGTGCAACAACAAATATTGTAGGGTTAACCAATAAATCTAAAGTAAAATATTCGGGGTCTTTTGATCCTACAAATAGAATAGGATGGATTACCAGGATAAACGACCCTGCAAACTGGACCGGATATGCTGATAACAGTGCCTATGATGCAGCAATACCTAAGTATAAACAAGATGGTCAAACAATTTCTATTGAATCCGGAGGTCTTATTGCCGGTACATGGGGTGGATTAAAATCTTCTGATTGGTGCAATTGTGCAAACTGGCTAGGATTAAAAGTCCCCGACGAATACACCGATGTTTTTGTTCCTGCTACAAATCAGGGCAATGATTTAGTGTTGAATAATTGTAGTACAGATAAAATTTGTAAATCGTTAACCATTCAAGGACAAATTTATAATCAGGCTAATGCAGTGCTAGATATTAAAGAAAACTTAATTCTCCAGGGTGGAATCGTAAATTTTGATTTAAACAGCATACAGATAAAAATTGGTGGTGATTTGATAGTTGATGATAATACTAATTTTAATGCAGATAGTTTGGAGATTATTTTTAATGGTATTTCTGATCAAAATGTTTTTTCTGGAACAAATGGAAATTTATTTATCAATAAAATTACTCTCGATAAAAATTCCGGGAATTTAATACTTGATGATGACATCGAGGTTTCATACTTGAATTTTATTAATGGAGTTTTATCAACAGGTTTCAACAGAATTTTTGTAAGCAATCCTGAAACTTTTGCAATCAGTGGGTTTAGTGAAAGTGCGTATATTACGGGCAATTTACGAAGGGCAGTAAACAGTACGGGAAATTATTCTTTTCCGGTAGGTATTTCCGGAATCTTTGAAAGAGCTGATGTCGAAATTATGAATTCAGATAATCTTAATTATATTGATGCTAGTTTCAATCATATAGATCCTTCCGAATTAGATATTTCAAGTCTCGGACTTTATGTTAATGGAGACCTTTTGCAGACTGTTCTTAACGGAGGATACTGGACTTTAACTCCAAATTCAGGGATTAATTCTGTTAATTATAATATAGGTCTTTATCTTAGAGGCTCTTCAAATGCAGGTAATGAACCAGGGCAGCATAGTATTATAAAACGTCAAAATTCTTCATCTGACTGGGTAATAAGAGGGATTCACAATAATGCCACTCAATCTATTGCAGGAGGTACTGTTTATGCTTATCGTTCTAATCTCGACGAATTTTCTGATTTTGCTATAGCAAAAAACAACGATAACATCCTGCCGGTTGAATTTTTGTACCTCGAAATTGAGTGTGAAAATAATGCAAATATTTTGAAATGGGCTACAGCATCAGAAAAAAACAGCGATTATTTCGAAGTCCAATCCAGTTCCAATACAAATAAATGGACAACTTTAACTAAAGTTTCGGCAGCTGGAAATTCTAATAGTACTGTTGAATATAGCTATAAGGTTGATTCTAAAAATTCGAATATTACATATTATCGTCTCAAACAGGTTGATTTTGATGGCAGTGTTTTGTTCTCAAAAATTGTAAGCTCTAAATGTAATCAAAATGAGAGTCCTGAAATTATCATTTATCCTGTTCCTGCAGATGAATTTGTAAATATTGTTCTGAATAATTGGAAAAATGATCAGGTAGTAATCGAAATTTTTGGAGCTGATTATAAATTAATTAATAAGTATGTATTTGATTTAAGTAATTCAAATGAAATTTTTACTATTGACATAAGTTATTTAAAATCAGGAATTTATAGTTTACGATTAACTGATAATCAAAATGTTTATTTAAGGAGAATAGTAAAACATTAGTTGTTTATTTAGTCTCTCTTAAGCAATATTTTATTACATCCCTGATGCTTAATACGGGTTTAATTTATCTGTTTCAACGAGTTCCAGATACTCCAGTTTTCATTTCCCCATTCGTGATATATATGCAGCAATACAGGATTGAAAATGGTCTTAAATCCGTCTTTTGTATAACCTTTTTCAGGACACCAATCTATCAGATTATTTTCGTATTCTGTAATCCAATTAAATTCTTCGGGCAGGGTAGGATGATTTTGTAATCCAAATTTCCAAACGCTTAATGCGAGAGTGCCTTGATCTCTTGTTTTGGTGTAGGGATTTGAAAATTCTTTTATAGTTTGTTGATGCCAGTAGTTTAAAAAATCATCGGAACTGTCGTCTAACAGGAAAACTCCTCCATTCCAGTGTCGCCAATTTTCGGGGATTGTGATTTTATATTCTTTTTTTACATAATCAATAAGGTGATTACATTTGGGAGCTTTAAATTCAAATTTTTTACCTTCTTTAGTTTCCCAATAATTTCCCTCTTTGTTAAATCTGATACCGCTGGTTCCCCAAAGTTTTTTTTCATAATACGGATAGTCGAATAATATAATTTCGTTATCCTTATTAAACCAGCATTTTGTTTTTTTATCAAACCTGTATCCTATAAGTGTAAAATCTTTTAAGGGTAAAACATACCTTTTGGTAAGATAGAAAATATTTTTGAAAAAGTATTTAAAAGGACTTTCCCGGTATGAATTGAAAATTCCGAGAAGTTCTTCGGTTTGTTTTTTTATTTTCGGGTTTGTAAGATTTATTTTATTGAATAATTCAGATAGTTTTGCATTAAAGATTTCTTCTTCTTTGGCGTTTTCTTCAACACAATTACAATTCATAGCGTGTGGCGAAAATTCATTTATCGGGCAATGGTCTTTAGCAAAAGTGATAGGAGTTTGAAAATAATCAAATATATTATCAACTTTTTTACTTATTGCTACAATGTCTCCATCCAGATAGCAATATAAGTGTCCTTTTTCAAGAAACTTGTTTAACCCTGTTTTTATGTAAATGCTTGCCTGATGATTATTGAAATTTTCCGGAGTATCTATCTGAATAACTTTATCATGATCAATTTTTATTTCATTGCGTTTGTGATCTGTAAGAACTAAAATCTCATTTTTAGTAAATTTTCTTAAGAATTTTAAAGAAAAATTTAGTTCCGAAATATGTTCTTTTCCACCACAAACTACAAATACAAATTTGTTCATTAGTCTAAATTTTCGTAAGGATACAATTCGAAAAATTCTTTTGCAATATTAATAATTTCGACTTTAGTTTTACCTGCACTTAATAATTGATTTATTTTTGATTCATAATCAATATCTTGAATTTCTTTGTATTTTATCTTATCAACATACCACTTGTTCGGTAAATTTTTTAAAATCTCATTGTAAAATTCAGAATATTTTGTTTCTATTGTCCGCAGATTCGCAATGATTTCCTCTTTTAGAACAATAACAGACTCTGCTTCTCTAGATATGGAGTTTTGATGCCAATTTTTTAATTGTTGTAAAAATCCTTTGAAGGCAGATTTATTTTTATCGTTTTTTAATTTAAGTTCTTTAATAATTTCACTGTAATATTCAACCAATTTTTGTAGTTCAGCTGAATTAAAATATTTTAAGCTTAAATTTTTCGGAAAATCTACAGTGTTAAAAAAAACTACACAATCTTTTTCATCAAAATACTTTATTATTTCATGAATTTCGTATCGGTTAAATCTTATAGGACAAACAGAAATTTGTAATATCTGATTTTTTCTTTTTGTAATTGAATTAAAATATTCAAAGTTTTCAATAGTTTTTTCAAAATCAGCCTTTCTTCTGATTTTTTCATAAGTTTCTTTATTTACTGCATCAATTGAAATTCCAATTCGGAAATTTTTATTTTGCAAGAGTCTTTTAATTTCGTCGTTTAATATTGTGCCGTTTGTTTGAACGTAAATTTCACACTGCGGATTATTATCAAGTAGATAATACCATATTTTATAATATTCTTTGATAAGAAATGGTTCCCCTCCGACAAAATTTGTAAATTTAAGTTTATTCAGTAGTGTTTTTATTTCTGAAAAAAAAGAGACATCGTAAATATTATCGGATTTCCCGGTTTTATCTCTCAGGCACATTATACAATCAAGATTACAAAAGTGCGAAAGTTCAAAATCAATTCTTTGTATTGTTTTTTTGTCGTAAGGATTGTAAATATTCAACATCAGTCCGGAAAAATTGTTTGCTTTAATATTTTCAAGGCAGGTTTTACATCCAAGCTGAAAATTACCGGCCGAAACATATTCTTGTTGAAGTTTACGTGGAATTGAGTTTAATATTTGCTTTAAATTATTTTCAGGATAATGTCCGTAATAGAAACTATTTTTATTTAAACAGCAAGCCGTAATTTGACCATTGGGATGAAAATACAATGCACTGAAAGGAGCATTGCAAATTCTCTTGTTCGTAATTTTTGACAACTCCTCGCCGGTAAGATCGGTTTTAATATTTTTTCTTTTTCCGAAAATCATTGACTAATCCATTTTTTATACCATAACTCAAGCACGGCAATTTTCCATAGACGCCAATGGTCTTTGTTTTGAAAATAATTTTCGACGGCTTCTTTATTTATTATATTATCTTTAATTAGATCAGAGTTTTGGAGAATTTTGCGATATTTTTCAAAATTCATATAATACTTATCAGGCCCTGTAAAACCTTGTTTTTTTCGGTTTAAAATTTTTCGGGGGACTTTTTTCTTAAGAATTTTCCTGATAACAGGCTTTTGAATTTTTTCGTCGAAATAAACTGAGGGATTAAGGCTGAGCATTAAATTACAAAGTTCGGTATTTAAAAAAGGCACTCTTACTTCGAGTGAATTAGCCATACTTGCTCTGTCAACTTTGGTGAGGACTAATTCCCCCATAAAACATTTAATGTCAAGAATCTGAAATCTTTTTGGAGTTGGGATATCATCATTAAAAAACTTCTCATAAAAATAATTTGTATTTTCGGGAATGTATTGATGAAGTGCAGGGGAGAGTAACTGTTTCATTTCTTCGGTACTAAAGTCTCCCATTGCCATTGCTTTTGAATAGCTTTCTATATCGAAATTATTAACAGGCAATTCCCATCCCCATTTTTTTGCATCTTTGATTTGTTTTCGTGAAATATGCCAGAGATATTTTCTGTGCCATGTATATCCGGCAAATAGTTCATCAGCTCCTTCTCCGGATAAAACTGCTTTGTTTTCTTTTCTTGCAAGTTGAGACACAAAGTATGTAGGTATTATAGATATATCTGCAATAGGTTCATCATAGTAATACATGAGTTTTTCCAGCACATCAAAAGATGTTTCATCCAAAATCTGTTTGAAATGATTTGTCTTATATATTTCAGAAATTACTTCAGCAAATTGATCTTCGGAATTTTCCCAGTCCTTAAAACCAATCGAAAAGGTATTGAAATTTTTGCAATACTTTTTGTAAAAGTGAACCATTGCTGTAGAGTCATAACCTCCGCTCAGAAAAGAACCAATAGGGACGTCGGACCGTATATGTATTTTTACTGAATCAGATAATATTCTCTCTATTTCTTTCACCAGAGCTTTAAACCTAAAATTTTGATTTGAAATGTTGAATGAAAAGTATTCAGTTTTTTGAGAATTAAAATTATCGTCAATTTCTAAATATGTTGCAGGTTCAATTTTGTAGATATTTTTTAAAATTGATTTAGGTGATGGAACATATCTGTATTTGAGAAAATCGCAAATTGCAGAGTAGTCTATTTCTCTTTTGATGTCAGGATTGATAATGATAGCTTTTATTTCGGATGCAAAAATTATTTGATTTTCATTCTTGTAATAATACAGTGGTTTTATGCCAAACTTGTCACGAGCCAGAATAAGTTTTTTTTTGTTTTCATCCCAGAGGGCAAAAGCAAACATTCCTTCGAGCATAGAAATCATATCCGTTCCCCATTCTTCGTAGGCGTGTATCAATACTTCCGCATCACTTCGTGACTTGAATTGATGTTTGTTTTCTGAAAGTTTTTGTTGGATTTCGGAGTAATTATAAATTTCTCCGTTAAGGGTTAGTAGGATAGTTCCGTTTTCGTTGCTGATAGGTTGAGCAGCATTTTCACTTAAATCTAAAAATGCCAAACGACGATGCCCAAGAGCTATATTGTGTTTTTCTGAATAATATGTTCCAAATCCATCCGGACCGCGATGCTTTAGAGTATCTCGCATGGAGTTGAATAATTCTAAATCTATTTTTTTGGATTTACTCCACCATCCGGTTATGCCGCACATAATAATAGTCGTTTTTTAGCTGTTTTAGGTCTTCCTTTTGTGCCAGTTTTAGGTATTTTGAGTATTGTTTTAATAGTTTTTTATATTCTTTAAATGAATCTATAGTTTTACAAGTTGATTTTAAAATCATTCTGTATTCATTGCAAATACTTCTGTATATATCAGCTTTATAGTAATTCCATGCAGGGTCTTTAAGCAGGTTCTCCAGAATACTGATATTGTTAAATTTAAAATCCGTAAGCCTATGTTTTTTTGAGTAACCTTCGGGGTGGTCTCTGTAAACTGACCAGGTTTGGTTGAAATATTTGAATTTTGAATTTTTAATTATTTCGAGGTGCAAGGCCCAACTTAACGAAAATTCTTTTGCCCTATAACTATCCAGAAATGTTGTTAAATTTATATTTCTAAAAACCAGTGAAGCTGTTGGAATTATATTTCTTTGTATTAAAGCCCATGGCATGAAATCCGATGAATATTTATTAAATTGAGAATAAGTTTTCCATTGATTTTGAGTTTTTTTTAGATATTCATCATCTCCTGAGTTCTCTTGTTTAATTAAGGCATCGTGGAAACATCCGGCATAGTCGGGGTTATTTTCCAGAAAATCTATTTGCTCCTGCAACTTGTTATTGTAGCACCAATAATCATCTCCATCAAGAAATGTAATATATTTGGATTTGAGTTTGGTTGCAAGATATTTAGCGGATTTTATCGGACCTAAATTACTTTCATTACGATGGATGAAAATTAATTCAGGAAATCTTTTTTTATATTCTTCTAATAAAATATTGTATGTATTATCATATGAATGATCATCTATTATGAATATTCGAAAATTATAAGTAGTTTTTTGATTTAAAATAGAATCAAGACATTCTGGAATAAAGTTAAAATGATTGTAGGATAAAATCCCAATATCTAAAATAAAGTCTTTTGATCGGGATTCCATTTCAGTCGTTTAATTTTCTTTTTACAAGTTTAATTATATCTCCAAAACAAGAAAGTTCTTCAAGCTCTTCATCCGTAATTTCGATATTGTATTTTTCTTCAATATCAATAATGATATCTACTAAGCGTGCAGAATTAATTTTTAAATCGTTTATAATGCTTGATTTTTCATTAAAGCCTTCCCACACTTCTTTATTAAAAGTGTATTTTTTTAGAATTGAGATTAAATCATTTTTTATATTTTCCATAATTCAAAATTGTTTGTTATATTGCAAATCTAATAAAAATTCCTTAATAAGCTAAATTCATAATCAGCTTAATGGATTGTTCTTTTTTCTAATGTCAATCTGTCTTTGTTTAATAATTTTCAAATATTCATCTATATTAAACTTATTTTGAAAAATTTCATTTAAGATTTCATTTGGCATCATATTATTTTTTGCATAAAATACCCCGGCATTGAAGCACTAATGATTGAATAACTTTAATTCGTTTTCATTATAGTAATATAATTCAAGAGATTGTGATTTTAACACTGGAGAATCAATGTCCATATTCATTAAGTATTCAAAACTTTTATAGTGTTCAATCATTGGTGTAAAATTATGCATTCCGGGTAAAGCACAGGAGGAAAATAACAATATTTTATAAAGGTTACTTTTTATTTGTTTGTTATGTCCAATTTTTCCTTTTGTTTTTTCAAAATCAGGTTTTAAAAGACAAATCATTCTTTCTGTAAAAATTTTAAATAAATGATTTCCTGTTCCAATCCAGATAGGGTTAGTAAATATAATTTGGGAAGCGTTTATTATCAATTCAAAATTTTTTGTAAAGTCATCATTATTAACACATTTACCCGGATTTTTAAACCAACAATTTAAACAACCATTGCACGGTATTATTTTCCAATTTTTAAGATTAATAATATTTATTTTTGTTTCTGGAATAACTGATAGATAGCCTTCCATGAAGTTTTTAGCCATGTTTAGAGTTTTTCCATTATCGAGATAACTTGAGTTAATAATAAGAAAGTTATGCATTATTGTATTTTTTTAATATTAAACAAGAATTCACATCTCCAAAACCGAAACTTGCTTTAGCAACGTAATTGAGATTTATATGATTAATTGTTTGTTGTGGTATTTTATTTTTATCCCATGATTTTTCTATTTCAGTATGTAGGTCTTCACAGTTTAAATTTGCGTGAATAAAATTATGATAAAGTTGTAATACAGCAGCTATTGTTTCCACAGCTCCAGCTGCACCTATCATGTGTCCTAACATAGATTTAGGAGCATTAATATATGGAAAGTTATCCGTTAATTCAAGTGCTTCGATCCAGTTTTTAATTTCTAGCACGTCTGCTTTAGTACTTGTTAAATGTCCACTAATAAGATCAATTTCGGAAAATTTGATTTTAGCTTCTTGCACTGCTTTACGAATACAATCAACAACTCTTTGAGGATTTGGGTAAGTCATTGTTCCTCCGTTACGTTGTCCACCTGAGTTAATTTCGGCACCTACAATTTCGGCATAAATTTTTGCATTTCTGTTTAGAGCGTGTTCAAGTTCCTCCAGGATTAATATACCGGCTCCTGCTGATGGGACAAATCCATTGGCAGAACCGCTCATGGGACGACTGGCTTTTTCAGGAGTATTGTTGTATTTTCGAGCCAATAATCGCATAGAATCAAAACCTGCCCATGCAAAAGGAGAATATGGGTCTGTTCCGCCTGCTAACATAACTTTTGCTTTACCGAATTTTATCCTTTCATAAGCCATAATTACAGCTTCTAAGCCAGTAGAGCAAGCAGAAGAATTCACAGTATTTTGATTGGCAAAGCCTAATATTTTACTAATAGATGCAACTGATCCACTCGGCATCCAGTGTTCTATTATTTGACTACCTAACTTTTTTAAATTTCCTGAACTAATTAGTGGATACATTTTTCTTAGAAAGATCTCGATTCCACCAAAACAACTTCCAATAATACTTCCAAAATCAATTAAAACTTCATTCTCGTTAAAATTTTCAAAATGAAATCCGGCTAACTCATAAGCTTCTAAGGCTGTAATGACTGCATACAATATAGAAATATCTGCTTCCGAAATTTCATATTTAGCAAGAAGTTTATCATATTTTGTACTTTTAATTTCAGGGACTCCGCCAACACAACAATTAAAATTGTAATTTTCAAGCTCTGGAATGTATTTGATACCAGAAATCCCATTTTTTAATGATTTTAAAAAATCATTAATATTTAATCCATTAGGAGATATAACACCCAAACCGGTGATGACTACTCTTTTTTTCATCTTATATTTTTTAACAACAAACAAGCATTTACATCTCCAAAACCAAAATTAGCTTTTATTGTATAATCTATATCAACATTATCTATTCTTTTAAATGGGATACTATTTTTTGAAATTGTTTTCTCTATTTCGGGATGTAAATCTTCACAATTAATTGATGCATGAATAAATTTATTTCTCATTTGTATTATGCAAGCAACAATTTCTATAGCTCCACATGCTCCCATTGTGTGCCCTATTAAAGATTTTGTTGAATTTATATATGGAAAATTTTGTTTATTTAAATTTAGAGCTTCTTTCCATGCTTTGATTTCTAAAGAATCTGCTTTTGTTCCGGTTAAATGTCCTGAAATATATTTTATTTCTTTTGGAGAGATATTAGATTTTTTAATAGTAATTTCAATACAATTTTTTAATTTCTCATAATTTGATGCAGTCATACTTCCTCCATTTCTTTGACCTCCTGAATTTACATGGGAGCTAATTATTTCGGCAAGTATATTAGCTCCCCTTTTTTGAGCATGCTCAAGCTCTTCTAAAATAAGTATTCCTGCACCTTCTGCAGGAACAAAACCATGCGATGAAGCACTCATCGGGCGACTAGCTTTTGTTGGTTTATCATTATGATTGGGAGTAATAATTTTCATAGCATCCATAGTGCTCCAATAATACTTAGAATATGGTTCATATCCTCCTGCAATTATAATTTTATTATCTCCATTTTTTATTCTAAAAAAAGCTTCTGCAATGGCTTCTGTTGAACTGGCACAAGCCAGAGAATTTGATATAACTCTTCCTTTGGTACCAATAATTCCGGATAAAATTGCAGACGGACTGGAAAATATTACTTGCTCAAAAGCATAACTTCCTAATTTTAAATGTTTACCCTTATCAACATAGGGAATTACTTTGTCATGCCAAACATCTATAGCTCCTGTGGTGGAACCTATTATAATATCTGGATTTAATTTTTCTAATATTTCAGATCCTATGTTAAAACCAGAATTATTTAATGCTTCTTCTGTAGCTTGAACTAATAAAAATGTGCTGCGACTTATTATTGGAATATTCAATATGGGATATTTATTTCGTAATTCATCTATATTTAAAGAACAAATTCCCCCAATTTTGCACCTAAAATTAAGCTCTACTAGTTCATCTATTTTTTTTATTCCGGATGTCGAATGATATAATAAATTATGGAATTCTTTTAATCCCGTCGCTCCAGGAGCAATAACTCCCATTCCTGTTATCACAACTTTATTATTCATTTTATCCTAATCTTTTTTTATCAACAATTGAGCAGTTAGTGTAGAACATAATTCATTTTTTGAATTGTATAATTCTACTTCTGATTTTAATATTCCTTTTCGAAGGTATATTTTTTTAGATTTAGCAATCAATCTATCTTCTACGAAAACTTGCTTAATAAAATTTGCTTCAACAAAGGTCAATATCGGATGATATAAAATGTTTTTTTTGTATAAGCCATCAAGGTAAACTAAATGACAAACTAAGCCAATTTGTCCCATCATCTCAATGAGGATAACTCCGGGAGTAACTTGAATGTGCTTAAAATGAGCATTAACAAAAAATTCATTTTGCTTAAAAGTATAATATCCCCAAATAGATGAATCATTTACTTTTATAATTTCATCTACAAATAAAAAATCTTTTCTATAAGGCAAACTATCTATAATTTTTTTGCTCAATTCTTTTATCTCAGCACTCATAAATTATTTTCTAAAAAATTACATTTCAAATTTAATGTAAAAATAATTTAAATTTGTAATTTAAATATAATTTCATGATTACAAAATTTAATACTCTATATTTAGAAACAACGCGCAATTGTAATTTAGCTTGTAAATATTGCTCTACTGGTTCGAATAAGCGAAATGATTATAAAGATTTACCAAAAGGTATTATTATAAATCGGATTTTGGAACCTGCTTACGATTTAGGAACTCGTTTGGTGAACTTTTCCGGAGGAGAATTTTTGTTGCGAAAAGATGCTTTTGAACTTATAAGCTATGGCATTAATAAAGGGTTTAACCTTGCTTTGGCAAGTAATGGAATTTTGTTAAACGATGAAGTATTGAAAATCATAAAAGAAATTGCCGGAAATAGAATAATAATTTCATTGGGAATAAATTCTTTTGATGATTTAAACGCTGAAACCAGAAATCAAGAGTTTAATAAAACATTAGAAATTTTGGAAAGAATTGAAAAATATTCATTACGTGCCAATATTAGCGTAACGATTGGGAAATTTAATTATAAAAGTTTCTCTAAAACACTAAAGGAGATTGAAAACTTAAAACTTCCTTTCAATAGAATACCTTTTGTCCCTCGCAGTTGCAATTTATGTAAAGATTTAATGTTTGACAAACAAACTTTGAAAGACTATTTCCATCCTGAACTTATTAAATATTTTAATGGTCAGGTTAGTTATACTCCTTATTTTTTGCCAACAGATGTTTATGAAAAATTCTCCGGGCAGGATTTAGAAAAAGATCAAATTCCGATTAATCCACCTGTCGGATGTTGGGTAGGAGCTTATTACGCAATTAATCCGGAAGGAGACGTTTCTCCTTGTCCAATGTTTCTTGACCACGTGAATGCAGGAAATGTAATTGATACTCCACTTGCAGATATTTTATATAAAAGTGAATTGTTCTTGAAAATTACTGACAGAAAAAACCTTGAAGGAAAATGTGGAAACTGTAAATATACTTACACTTGTGGCGGTTGCAGAGTAATGGCTTATTATTACACCGGAAACCCTTTTGCTGAGGACCCTACATGCTTTATTAATGAATTAAGTGAAAAGGAATTAAATAAAAAAGAAAAACAAACTATTAAAACTTTTAAAAATTACTTAAGAATGGCAAAGTTCGGTAAAATTTATAATGATAAAAATAGTTTGTAATGCTATTTTTTTATTTAAGTTTCTTCATAAATAGAACATTGTCTAAATCTTTCAATCAACTTATTGAAATCTTTGCGATTAAATTCGGATGCAATAATCTCTGAAGGGACAGATAAAAACGAAATTAAAGATTTTTTTAAAGATTCATCATCATTTATAGAGTTTATTAGTTTTTGAGCCATTTCTTTTAAGTCGGTTTTACTATAATTTGAAATAAGTCTTTTTTGTGAGATCATTTTTTTTAAAAATTCTTTTTCCAATTTTTTAATAGATTGATTCTGATATTTTTCTATGGTTTCTTTTCTAAGTTTTTTTATTTCTTTAATTTCATTTAATATTTCCTTAAATCTACTATAATTGTTATTTTCTGTTTGTGAGGTTGGATTTTTTATTTTTATAATTTCTTCGAATGTTTTAGTAGCATCGTCAATAATTAATTCAGAGCTAAAACTAAAATTGCCAAAAGATGGTATTAATACAGTTTTGGGGATAAAGTTTATTTGATTATTATTACAAAATTCCAGAACTTCTGGAATATTTTTGTAATTAAAAGGAGTTACAACAGATTTAATATTTATGTTTAGATTTTTTGTTTTCGCATATCTGATGAAAAAATCAATGTTTTCTAATGTTTTTTCAAGACTAGCATTTCTACGAATCTTTTCGTAATTATCTTTTTGCAAAGAGTCAATAGATATTGTAAAATTAAAATTTAATTTGTCAAGATATTTTTTTATTTTATCATTTAATATCGTTCCATTAGTAGAAACATATATTTGAAGATGAGGATTTAAAATTTGAATTAAATCCCAAATTTGATAGTAAATTTCAATTAAAAATGGTTCGCCTCCTGTAAATGAAGCTTGTTTTAAATAATGAATATATTTTTTTATTTGATATACAAAATTTTCATCGTAAGGACTGATGTATGGTGTTCCTTTTTCTCTGTTTTTTCTTATAAGTGCCGAATATTCGCCCGAACACATTATGCACTCGAGGTTGCAAATATTATCAAGTTGAAATTCCATTGAAGATGGATAGCCTGATTGTCCGGGAGTAATATACTGATATTTATTTATACCTGATTTATTGTAGAATCCATTTTTTATTGCACGTTTGCAAAACTCACAGGTTTTCGGGAAATTACCTTTTCGAATTTTTTTTGTGAGATTTTTCCTTTTTTCTCCATTCCAAACATCATCTATTGTATTTTGCGGATAATTTCCCAAAATATATCCTCGATTGTAATGACATGCAAGAATTTCTCCACTCGGCTGAAACAATAATGAATATTCAGCAGCATTACATAAATATTTTTCTTTTTTTTGAAACATTAATCAGTTTTATAAATAAAAACTTAATCCCCAAAATTAACAAATTAGTTTTTATCTTTGTATTATGTTTAAATTTCTTTTAAATAGAAAGTTTAAAAAATTAAAAAAATCATATAACATATCGAGGAATTCCGACGATAGAAATTTTTTTTGCAAAGCTCCTTTTGGTGCCTTAAGATTTCATCGCAACGGAAGTGTTCAGGTTTGTTGCCACCACATTGATTATTATTTTTTGAAAAATCGCAGTCTGAAATCCATCTGGTTTGGAAAAGAAATGCAAACTCTTCGCAAGCAAATGCTTTCCTACAAAATTCCAGATTCTTGTAATTTCTGTTCTAATCCATTTTTGCAAGAGGATTTTGGAAATGTAGCTGCTTTAAGTTTCGATTATCTTGAGTTAAATAAAAACGGATATCCGGTTTTAATGGATTTTTCTCTTTCAAACACCTGCAATCTTGCATGTGTAATGTGTGATGCCTCCTTATCATCAAGAATACAGAAGGAAAGAAATTATGAACCTGAGGAAAAATTCGTTTATGATACAAATTTTTTAAAACAATTAGACGAGTTTATACCATTTTTGAAGTATGCTGTTTTCACGGGAGGAGAACCATTTTTGATAAACATCTATTATTCTATATGGGAAAGAATGATTCAGCTTAATCCGGAAATAAACATTAATGTTACAACTAACGGAACTATTTTTAATCAAAAAGTTGTGGATATTTTAAATTCCGGAAGGTTCAACATTACTGTTTCAATTGATAGTTTTGTTCCTGAGACTTATTCGCAAATACGTAAGGGAGCAGTTTTGGCAGAAACATTCAAAAATATTGAACAATTTGAACGAATTTGTAAACAAAGAGGAACCCAATTTTCGATTACGATTTGTCCAATGAGGATTAATGCAAAGGAAATACCCGAAATTATTCAAACATGTAATGAAAAACAATGGATATTTAATTATAATATTGTTTTGAAGCCGTGGAACCTGGCATTGTGGTCTTTACCTTTTTCAGAATTAAACGACATAATTAAATTTTATGAAAATTCTAAATTCGAAAATAATAATGAAGTCGCTCAACAAAATATCAAAAAATTTAATAATCTTTTAAATTTGCTAAAGATTTGGCAAAATAAAATATTAATTTTAAATCAATCTATTCCGAACGAATATCAACTTAAAGTTTTAAGAGAAGATATTTGTGAAATTATATACATTAAAGTTTCTGATTCATCGAAGACAAAAATTATCAAAGGTGTTTTAGATTCTATTCCGGATATATTAATTACTAATAATCTAAAAAATTATATTAAAGGGCTTGATGATAATTTTGTTAGGTTTGAATTTTCTAACTATGATCAGGAAACAATAATAGATCATTTCATAATTGTTGCTTTTAATTTTTTGTAAAGTGTTTAAAAATAAATTTAGATTAAATAATAAAATAATAAAAAAATACAATTCCTCAAGAAAACTTGAGAACTATAATTTACCAATATGTCTAGCGCCGTTTAAGAATCTTCGTTTTATGCCAAATGGAGATATTACTGTTTGTTGTCATAATAATTCTTATGTTTTAGGGAGTTACCCTCAAAATACTATTAAAGAAGTTTGGGAAGGGGATAAGCTAAAAAAACTAAGAAAATCAATATCGAAGGCAGATTTTTCTCTGGGATGTCAGGTCTGTTTGGATGCTTTTGAGGCTGGTTTATTTGAATCTGTAAATCCATTACTATACGAAAAATTTGATATTAACAAACTGCAGCCTGTAATACTGGATTTTAAGATTGCTACTGAGTGCAATTTAGAGTGCATAATGTGCTCAGAATATTCTTCTTCAGAAATTAGGAGAAAAAATGAATTTGTTTTTAAAAATTTGTATGATGAAAATTTTATTTTTCAAATTCATAATCTTTTGCCGGGAATTAAAGCTGCAAGATTTAGTGGAGGGGAGCCGTTTTTAAACAAAATTTATTACAAATTATGGGATTTGATAATAAACCTTAATCCTGATTGTGAGATTTACATACAAACAAATGGAACAATTTTAAACGATAAAATTAAAAATCTTCTAGAAAAAGGTAAATTTTTTCTTAATGTCTCCGTTGATTCCGTTAATTGTAAAAATTACTCAAAAATAAGAGTTAATGGAGATTTTAATAAATTAAAATCGAATATTGAATATTTTTCAGAATATTCACAAAGAAATAGTCGAAAATTTGGAATTACTGCTTGTGCTATGAAAGACAACCTAGCAGAATTGCCGAAAATAGTTGAGTTCGCAAATAAATATAATGCTGAAATTTGGTTCAGTGAAGTATATTTCCCTTTTTTGAATGCTTTATGGACTCAAAAATCTGAATTTCTTAGAGAAAATCTTTCACAATTAGAAAAATACAATTTTGAAATTCATAATTCTATTGCAGCAAAAAATAATGAAATATATCAGAATCTATTAAAAAGAATTAATAATATAATTAGAATTGCTGAAAAAATCGAAAAAAATACGAAGTATTTTATAAAAACAGAAAAGCTTTTGATAAAGTTAAAAAAAATCTATATTAATCATAATTCTTTTGATTTAAAAGATTTTATCAAAATTGAGAAAGCAATTAATCGTCTAGGAGACGTTTTTATTTATGATTTTACTCTTGAATTCTCAAAATTCTATGATAAAAAATATATCTTTCAGCAATTAAATTTTTATTCCGAAGAAAAATTATTCCGCAGTTTCGAAATTTTAACTAAAAATTATCACTGCTAACTATAAAATCTAATGATTTATGGGTTACAAAATTATTTATAATTGTGTCAATAGTTTTTTTGCAATTATTTTATGTACTTCAGAACTTGGATGTTGATCAAATTTGTTAGCTATTCGTTTTGATATTGGTAAGTTTTTGATATAAGGATAAATATTAATAAATTCTATATTCTCTTAACGACAAAATTCTTCAATTTTTTTACCGGCAATAACATTTGTAAAAGCAATGCCTTCACCCAATCCGGGAATAAATAAAATTATCAATTTTACATTATTTTCTAAACAGTATTCCTTAAATTTTTTGAGGCTTTGTTTCTGAGTATTCCAGATATCATCATTTAAGTATAAGAGTATGTCGTTTTGCTCTGATTCCATGAATTCAGCAGATATTTGTGATTTTGCTTTTATGCTGAATAAGAAATTAAAAAACAAAGAATTATCAATTATAAATTTACTAAATGGGGATAATTTGTTTTTAGGATTACTAAACTTTGAATGAATATTGTGTTTAATCATTGCAGATTCTATATCGTTATGATAATAGCCTAAAATTATAATGTCTGGCTTAACAGGGTATGTTAGCAAGCTGTCGTATTCTCTTTCGGTATGCGAACCACAAACTCCCAAATTATAAACATTGTATTGCTGCCGTAATTCTTTTCTTAATATTGAACTAAATACCTCTTCGTATTTTACGCCATGACCTGCAACAAAAGAATCTCCAATAACCAGAATATTTTTCTTATCCGGTTTTTCGTTAGGTTCAACATCTCTATAACCTAAGGAGTTAATTGGTTTCCAGTATTTTTTTTGCCATATTTTGTTCGACAGGTCAGTAAATACATTGGTGCTCGGAGTATAGAAGGTAAAGATTATTTCCATAATTGAGAAAAACAATAATATGCTGAAAATTGATATAGTAATATTTTTAATAATTTTACTTGAGAAAATATTTGAAAAATAAAATGAAAAAGATAGAAAAGCAAAAACGCTTATTATCAATGATATTGTTTTTAAAATTGTAAAAATCAGTATTTTGTGATGTGTATAAGCTATAAAATAATTTAGCTTAAATGAAAAAATAAACAGCAAAACAAAAACTAAAAGGCTCAAAAACAGTTTAAAAAATATTCTATTAGTTTTCATAAGTTTCATAATCTTTAACATCTCTTTTTACAATGCTCCCTGGAGTAATATATGAATATTTTCCGATGTATAAACCCGGATTTACAATGCTTCCTGTTCCAATATATGTAAAATCATCAATTTTAGTGGGGCCTATTATCGAACACAAAGGACTTATATTTACAAAATCACCTATTTCAACTTTATGACCAATAACTGAATTTGCATGAATCATATTTGATTTTCCGATTTTTACATCATAAGAAATACATACGCCCGGTTGAATAATTGTTGCATTCTCATAAATTGAAGACAAAATAAAACTTTTATAAGAAACAACATTCGCCGGTTTTGCTCCTATTTCAAGCATAAAGTTAAACATCCTGGCTCTAATTCTCGGATGACCGATGGCAACACAAAATTTATTATCTTTTTTTATGATCTCAATTATTTTTTTTATATTTGAAATAACATGATATTTCCCGTAAATAAGATTTTCTTTAGGATTATTATCAAAAAAAAATATTTCTTCATCAGATTGAAGCATGATTATTCCTGATGTTTCTTTTCCTGCTGAACCTGAACCTACAATTATCATAATGTGTAAAAGTTTTTAATGTTCTCACAAATATAATTGATTTCTTCTGATTTTAATCCGGGATAAATTGGTAAACTCAGGACTTCATTTTTGAGTTTTTCTGCTTGACTTAGTTCAGTAATTTTATAATTGTAATTTTTTAGTAATAGGTGTTCATGTAATAGAGGATTGTAATGTATTCTGGTTTCTATGCCTTTTTTAAACAAATATTCTCTTAATTGATTTCTGTTTTGTGCTAAAATCACAAACTTATGCCATGTAGATCTGCATGACGGTTCTGGCAAGATTATTTCTACTTCTTTTATTTTGCTGAGTTGACCAATGTATGTGTTTGCTATTCTTTGCATTTTCGAAATGGTGTTATCAAGTTGCGATAGTTGCATGTTTATCATAAAGGCACTCAGCTCAGAAATTTTGCTATTAAATCCTAAAATTTCAAAATTTCCTTCTTCATTACGTCCGTGATGAATTATTTTAAGCAGTGTTTTGTAATAATCTTCGTTGTCGGTAACAGCAATACCACCTGTTGCATACGCAGAAACCAGTTTTGTGGGATCGAAACTAATACAACTGATATCTCCGAAAGATGCTCCCGAAAATCCTTCAAAACTTGCACCTATAGCTTGAGCAGAATCTTCAATCAAAATTATATTATTCTGATTACAAGTTTCTTTTAAGTTTCTTAAATCTGTAATATGCCCGAATAATTGAACAAAAACTATAGCCCGGGTTTTTTCAGTAAAAAACTTTTCGATGCCTTCAGTTTTAAGTGTTAATGTATGTTTATCTATGTCAACAAAAACCGGAACAGCTCCACATTTTAGAATAGCAGTTAAAGTTGATATATAAGAAAATGTAGGTAGGATGACTTCGTCTTGTGGTTTTATCCCGGCAGTGATTAAAGCAAAATATAACGCATCGGTACACGATGAGGTGCTTACAGCGAAGTTTCTTTTACAAAGTTTTGCAATTTCCTTTTCCAGCTGCAAAGTTTCTTTGTCTCTGAGATATTTTCCGCTTTCTAAAATGAACATAAGCTTTTCTGAGATTTCTTTCGTATGATCTAAATAAAATTCATTAAATTTATTAAAAGGAATTTTTTCCATAATAACGAAATTAAATAATGCAATTAGAATTCATTTAAAGCAATATTAAAATAAATTTTCAATAATTAATCCTTCGATAAAAAATTTATACTTAATTTTTTCATGAAATTTTGGATAATCATTATTAAAATGTATAAAATCTGAGGATAAATCATGAATAAATAATAAATTGAATATCTTGGAGAGCTAAAGGCTATTAATTAATCAATATATTTTGAAGCAATGTATTATTTATTATTTATAAGGGAAATTAAGTAAATTTGTCATAAAATATTTTTGCCACAAGTAATTTTAAAAAATTACTTTACATTTGTACAAAAACAATTAAGCCAATGGTTGATGTAGTATTAATTACATCTAGTAGCGAAAGTTTAATAAAATTATCAGTTTATCCATATTTAAGACTAGGTTATTTGGCTTCTGAGCTATTAGAATCAGGATTTTCAGTAAAGTTATATGATGTAGATGCAGAAAGACTTAATAAAAAAAAAATAAAAAGAAAACTTTTAGCTGATAATCCTTCATTCATAGGGATTACAGTAATGACTAGATCGCTGCCTTTTGTTTACAAAGTTGTTAATTTAATTAAAGATATTAACAAAGAAACCGTTATAATTTTAGGAGGCCCACATGTTACAAGCGATCCATATATTGTAAATCAAATGGGATTAAAATATGGATTAAGAGGTGATAGTGAAAAGTCTTTTTTGAATTTAATAAATAAATTAAAAAATAAAAATGAAATTTATGATGTACCAGGATTAGTATTTTTTGATGAACATAATATCATTATTAATGAAAAAACAGTTTTAAACAAAATAGATGTAAATCTTTCTAATGCATTTAAATTATTTAATTTAAAATTATATTGCGATATCGTATTTCCTGGAGTGAAATCTTTCACATTAGATACTAGTAGAGGTTGTCCCTATAACTGCATATTTTGCAGTAATCATAGTAAAACTAAAGTGAGATTATATGAAATCGAATTAGTTTTTAGAAATATTAAAATCTTGGTTAATGAATATAATGTAAAATGGATTGCGTTTGTAGATGATTTATTTACGTTTAAACGTGAGAGAGTAATTAAATTGTGCGAAAAGATTATTGAAGAAAATCTCAAATTCAAATGGTCATGTTTAACGCGAGTTGATTGGTTAGATAGGGACTTGCTTATTATAATGAAAAGAGCCGGATTAGAAAACATAATTTTTGGTGTTGAATCAGGTAGTGAAGAAATAAGAAAACTTGTTAATAAAAATATTCCTAATAATAAATATTTCGAAATTTTATCACTTTGTAAAGAATTAAATATAAAGACATTAAATACTTACATTATTGGGAACCCAAGTGAAAGTTATTCTGATATGTTAAGAACAATTATATATTCAATAAAATTAGATTCTGATTTGGCACATTATCAATTAATGAGTCCATTACCAGGATCGCCAATTTTTGATACCTGCATTGCTGAAAAAGTTTTCGATAGTGAAGTTTGGAATTTATATATGCAAAAGAAAATTAAAGAACCCTTTTTTTATCCAAAAGGAAAAAAATTTTTTTTTGTTAGAATTATTCATTTACTAGCTTATATATTATTTTATTTAAATCCAAAGAAATTTGTAGTTATAATAAAAAATGTGTTAAAACTTTTATTATACAAATTAAAACAAAACATAAAATGAAAGATTTTTATAGAAATTTATTTTTTATTTTTTTTGAAATAAAACGATTATTGTTTAAAAAAAAATTTTTTGCAAGTATTGATTTAACAAATAAATGTCAATTGAACTGTAAACATTGTTATTTTATTGAAAAAGAAAGCACAAAAGAGGAGAAATCTGATCTAGAATGGATAAATTTTTTTAAGATATTATATAAAAATGGAGTGCGTTTTGTTTTATTAGTTGGAGGAGAACCTACCTTAAGATTAAATTTAATAGAAAAAGCCTGCCAAATTTTTCCATTTGTTGATGTTATAACAAATGGAATAATCAAAATTCCAGAGAAATATAATGTGAGAATATTTCTGTCTATCGATGGAGAAAAATCATTAAATCAAATAATAAGAGGGGAAAAAATATTAGATAATATCTTAAAAAATTATTTTAATGATAAACGAGTTACAATAAATTTTACTTTTACTGAAGAAAATTATAAAAGTTTTGATAAAGTTGTAAGTTTAGCAATCGAAAACAAAATAAAAAAAATTACATGTAATATATTTACACCAAATTTAAAGCAAAAAGATTATAAATTTTTAGATTCTAAAATTAGGAAAGAGATTATAGCTGAATTATATAAGCAAAAAAAATTATCTCCTAATTTAATAAGATTGAATAAAAAAATGATTAAATGGTTTGAAACAGAAGATCACACGGACAAATGCTATTTCAGGGAAAATGTCTATCATTTTGATAATTATTTTCATGAAAAATATTGTTTTAGCGAATTAGATTGTAAGAGATGTGGATGTTACTCAGGGGCCTCTTTAACGACTAAAAATCCGTTTTATAAAAAATTTTAATAATAAAAAAAACACTTTAATATAAGAAATTAAAATTGTAAAATTTTGTATATTCTTAATTGATACTAAAATAAAAGCTAATCTAAAGTAAAATTTAAAGTACATTTTATGATAGTAATTATAAATTTGTTTTTCAGACATCCCATCAATTTTCATAACAGCTTGCTTCCCATCATACATTGACCAGTCTTCTGTAAGTAATCTGTTTTCTGATTTGGCCCAATTAAATAATTCTGTACCAGGAAATGGAGTTGTTATATTGAAGACTACTATATCTGGTTTCATTTTTCTTAATTGTTGAAGATTATAATCTAATATATCGGTAGTATCTTTTGGGTTACCTATCAGCAATGATACTCTAGTATTTATTTTATTGCTTTTTGTTAATTTTATTACTTCAAAAGCTTTTTCAATGTTAATTTTTTTATTTATATCAAATAATACATCACTATTGAAATTTTCTATTCCATACATAATTTGATAACATCCGGCCTTTTTCATCAATTTTAGTAAATCATTATCAACTTTATCTACTCTTGAAAAACAGGTCCAGTCAATTTTGATATTGTTTGAAATGATTAATCTGCATAATTCTATTACTCTTTTCTTGTTTAAAGTAAAAGTATCATCATAGAAATTAACCTGTTTAACGTTAAAATTATTAATTAAATATTTAATAATATCAAAAATTTTTTCTGCATTTAAAAAGGAAGTGTAATTACCAAAAGTTCTACAACAAAAAGTACATTTTCCAGGACAACCTCTGGATGTTATGATGTTTATTGCAGGTAAGCTTTTATATGAACCTAAAACAGGTCTGTATCTTTCGATTTTTAATTGTTTATAATCTGGAATTGGAAGAATATTTATATCCTTAATTCTTTTTCTACATTGGTTATGTTTTAATTTAATTTCATTATCATTTATTTCTTTGTAACTAATTCCATCTATAAAATTAATATTCTTTCCTTGCAATAATTCTAATGTTGTAATTTCTCCTTCGCCACGAACAACAAAGTCTATATTCTCATTTTCTAAAACTTCATTAGGCATGAAGGTTGCATGTGCACCTCCAGCAACAATTTTATTTTTTGGAAACATTTTTTTTATAAAAAAAGCCAATTCGTAAGAATTCTTAGAAAATGTTGTTAAAAATGGAATCCCAAAATATGTTTCTTCTGTTATATCGTATTGAGATATTAAATTTTTAAAAAAATTTGGTAACTCTGAATAGTTCGAAATCTCAACATTCAAGTCAATTACTAAAGCGCTGACGTTATTTTGATTTAAATAAGCTGATAATTGAATTAACCCAAGTGGAGGATCATGTTTACTAATAACATTATATATACTTTTACGAGAGTATTCAAATAAAGGATTTAACAGTATTATTTTTACGGAATTTTTCATTTATTTTTTATAATTAAAATAAAATTTTTCAAAATAAAAGATATAAAGGCTTTTAATCCCCAAATAATATTATTTCTTTCTTGTTTTTTGAATAGGTTTATGATTTGTTTAATTAAAAATTTTGGATGTAAATAAAAAAATAAATACATTAATATGTAATATTTTTTTATCTGCTTTTGCGATAATGTTTCATGTAAAAATATTGGCTTTGTGAAGTTATACTCTTCCCAAGATTTAGCTGTTATTAAATGATTTTTTTTGTAATAATTGTAAATGGGAGCTCCGGGCAGGGGATGAAAAATTAAAATTTGTAAATAGTCTGGATTTAATTTATTTATCATTTTAATGTTTTCCCAGATTGTTTTTTTACTTTCTCCTGGATTTCCAATCATCAGACTGACTCTGCATTTTATTCCAACTTCTTTTGTCATGGATACAGCATTAAAAATATCTTCAGTTTTAATGTTTTTATTAATCAATTCAATGACTTTTTTGTTAAAATTTTCAACACCATACATTATATGTTCGCATCCAGCTTTTTTCATTAAACTTAAAATCTCCTTATTAACAGCATCTACTCTAGCAAAACAAGTCCATTTTATTTTAATTTTTTTATTTATTAACGACTCACAAATTTTCTTTACTCTGTTTTTGTCAATAGTAAAGTTGTCATCATAAAAAATAATCTGTTTTATACCGTATTTGAAATATAAAAATTCAATTTCATATAAAACTCTTTCAGCTGACATTAGATAAGGATGTTTAAAAATTTTGCTGCAAAATGTACAATTCCCATTGCATCCTCTACTTGTTACAATACTCATCGAAGGAATATTATTATTTGAATATTTTGGTGCCTTGTATTTTTCTACTTTTAGCAAATCGTATGCAGGAATAGGTAAAATATCAAGATCTTTAATTCTTTCCCTTTTAGCAGTTTTTATAATTTCTAAATTTTTTTTATTTTTAAAAACGATACCTTTAATTTGAGCTAGGTTTTGCCCTTCTATTATTTCTTTAAGCGTTATTTCTCCTTCTCCTAAAACAATAATATCTATTGATTTAATGTTGATAATTTCTCGATATTCATGTGTTGCATGTGGACCTCCTAAAATTATTACAGATTCCGGATAGAATTTCTTTATAATTTCTGAAATTGTTATTGCATGATCAATGTTAGGAGTAACTGCCGTAATCCCAAAAAATTTACAAGTTATATTTTTTACAAAAATTTGCTCATAAAAGTAGTTTTCAAAATTATTAATATCTGGGCAATCTACTAAACAATCAATAATTTTTGAATTAAATCCAAATAGGCGAATATATGCTGCTATATGAGCAAGCCCATATGGAGGAAAAAAGTAATCGAATTGCTTCCACAATGTCTCTTTTCCATTATGAAAAGGAGGTGCTATGAAAATAACATCATATTTTTCCATTTCTTACATTTTTTCTTTTGAAAATCCAATAAAAAATGTTTTCCTTTGATGGATATAAAAAAATCGTTAAAAACTTAATTGTTATAGAAATCACCAAGAAAACGAATGAGAAAATATTTGAATAATTCCAAAAATAGATCCATTTTATTGAATTTTTCGAATCATAAAGGATATTCTTTAAGGATTTTGTCCTAAAATAAAATACAAAGTAGCTTAAATAAATAAATCTTAATATTCTTTTTTCTTCATAATCTGAGGTTTTAAAAGGAAGATTTATTCTTGAAAAAAGACCTTTTGTAAGTGGGATTAAAGTATCTGCATTATAATAATCAGGAGAAAAATTAACATATTTATTGTATTTTTTAAATAAATGGGTTCCGGGATAAGGGACTAAATTATTAAATTTAGCAATATCAATATCATGATCTAAAGCGAATTTTAAAGTTTTAAAACGATCATCAATTGTTTCTTCAGGGAACCCATAAATAAAACTAGCTTGAACATTCATGCCATTATTTTTACAAATATTGATTGCATTTCTGATTTGTTCTGTATTCAATTTTTTATTAATTTTTTTTAATAAATTTTCTGAATAAGTTTCTATTCCAAGAAAAATTGTTTTAAAATTAGAATTAGATAATATGCTTATAATTTTATCATTAACTTGATCACACCTTCCTTGAAAACTAAATTTACAAATTTTATTAAAACCCTTGGAATTTATAGAACTACATAATTCAATAATCCTATTTTCGTCTTCAAGAAAGTTGTCATCTAAGAATAATATATGGTTTTTCTTATATTTAAGAATTAATATTTCAATATGGTCTAAAACTTTTTGGATTGAATAAATCCTTACAATATTTTTACTAATTATGTGATTAGAACAAAATATACAGTTTAATTTACATCCTCTACTGCTTAATAATACGCTAATGTCATATCTTTTTTCATTTTCGAATAAATGATAAGGAAACAAAGGTATGTTTTTTTCATCGATCAACTTAAACTTTACTTTACTGTTTACATACTTATTGTCAATCTTATAGATTAGTCCTGGTATGGAATCAAAATTTTTTTTATTATTTATAATACTTTCATAAAGTTCGAAAAAACTTTCTTCAGCTTCGCCTTGTATAATAAAATCAAACAATTCTGTTTTTATAAGATCATAAGGTGCTGCTGTGCAATGAATTCCACCGGCAATAATAATAGCATTTTTATAATTTGACCGAATAAATTGAGCTGTTTTTAAGGAAGCTTTAAATGCTGGAGTAACTATACTTAATGCAAAGATTAAAAAATTTTTATTGTCATTATTTTTGATACTTTTAAGATAATTAAATATTTTTTTTTCTATGTTATGGTAGATTTGTTGATCGAAAATTTTAAAATTAATATTTTTTTCTAATGAAATTGAGGCTAAATAACCAATCCCAATTGGAGGAAATACGGGAGAAAATTGACTAAATAAATTTTCTTTTTTATGCAGATATGAGTTAATAAATATTATCATTTTTAAAAAAATTATTATAAAAAGACTTTTATCGTTTAAATAAAAACATAAATATGTATTTGAAAATTGCGATGATAAGTTTGATAAATAAATTAAATACTAATAAAATAAAAAAAGGAATATTTTTTAAAATTGTTTTAATATTATCTCCATATTGAAATAAAATATTTCCCCATTTTTTTTCAAACAATATTTTTTTTATACGCGTAAATCTAAAATAGAATTTAAAATAATAGTATAAAATTTCGATTTCGAGTTCATTGTTAGTAGTATTTTGAGGTAAAAGAGGAAATTTTATTTTTTTGTAAAAAGGTTTAATTATTGCAAGTTGCGAGTTAAAATTATCAAAATTAATGGAATTAAAATTTAGAATATTTATAAATTGAGAATATAATTTTGTTCCAGGATATGGTACTACATTATTAAATTTCACTACATCAATATCGTTTGTAATAGAATATTCCAGGCATTTAGATCTATCTTCTTTATTTTCAAAAGGAAATCCAAAAATAAAATTAGCCATTACTTGTACATTTTCGTTTTTTAAAATTCTAATAGCTTTTGATATTTGTTCAAGATTTTCATTTTTCCCAATTGATTCGAGAATTTCTTGTGATGCCGATTCAATGCATATAAATGCTGTTTTAAATCCAGTTTTTGAAAGTAATTGAACAGTGTCTTTATCTATGTCTTTTGCACGTGATTGAAACATAAAATTGCACTTTTTATGCCAATTATGTTGTTGAATGATTTCACACATTTCAAAAACTCTGGTCTTATTGATTAAAAAATTGTCATCGTAAAAAGTTATATCATACTGTTTGTACTTTTCTATTAAGATTTCTAATTCAGAAATAACTCTTGAGATTGATTTAAAGCGAACTTTTTTATTACCTGTTAAATTATTATTGCAAAAAGAACAACTGTAAGGACAACCCCTAGAAGTTGTTAAATATCCGAAATTATATATTTTAGGATTAAAGATTTCGTAGGGGATTACTGGTATTTCATCTAAATTTTCAATAATTGGGGCTCTATCATTCAAAATAATTTTGTTTTTGTGTTTAAAGCCAATGCCTTTAATATCATAAAGATTTTGATTTGAATGAAGCCTATAATATATTTCATTTATAGCGGATTCTCCTTCACCTAAAAAAATATAATTAGCTAAATCATAATTAAGACAATCTTCAGGCATTGCAGTAACATGTATACCTCCCCAAATTATTATACTATTTGGGTAATTCAGTCTTATATATTTGCTTATTCGTATTGCACTATTAAAAGATTCTGTTAAAAAACTTAAACAAAATATTCTTTTTTCATAAAAATTAGAAAACTTATCAATTAATGGGTAAACATTTTCATTTACTTGTTGATCAATATAATGAAATTGCAAATTATTTTGTTTTAACATTGCCATTAAATAGGCAATACTAAAAGGGATTGAGATTGGGAAGAATCTCTTAAAAAGACCTAATGATTTCTTTGTTGCACAATTTATGAAAATCATTTAGATATAAATTTTAAATTAGAAATTAAAAAATTAGCATATGTAAAATATAAAAATAAAATTTCCCCAAAAACTAAAAAAAGAAAATTGTCATAATATGTTAAATATCTTGGATTTCCATATGTAATAATTGGAAAGATGTACATATTTAATAATAAAAATAAAATAATTTTAGAATTAATTTGTTCTGGAAAAAATTTAATAACTAATAATAAAATAATAAAAAAAAGGAAAACATAATAAAATTCGTGATAAAATAGTATTACAGGAATCAGCATAATTATTAGTATATTTACTATAAGTATAATAATATTCTTCTTGCATAAAAATAAGATTAAATTTTTAATGAAAATTAATAATATTCCACAGACTAAAATATATTTAATAATAAAATTGTTACTAAAGTAAGAAATAAATCTTTTATGAATTATTGTAAAAATGTATTTTGGATTGTGATAATAAAAATTTAATACTCTAACAATGGGTAGTTTATCACTAAAATTGTCATTATTATAAAAGCTATTTTTGTTGTATCTCCATTCAAAAGAAATAGATCCATCTTTCACATATTCGTTATTTAAATCCATAAATCCAGTAATATTGGGTAATTGGACAATAAAATAGTATTTAGACAATGTTTTATGAAGTTCTATAAATAAAAGAATTTTTAATTCGTTATTAAAATATCTAATAGAATCTAAATTAAAATATCCGTATTTTAAAAAATTTGGGTATATTTCTTCTTGAAAATATTTATTAGCTTTTTCGAAATTATTTATATTTAATTGAATGTAAGGGTAATATTTTTTGGTATATTCTTGTATAATTATGAATTTTTGTTTTTCATTATTACAAGATTTAAGATTTTCTGAAACGGATATTGATTCATTTTTTTGTTTAATATTAGTAGAAATTGACCATAAATTATATGGTACCCAAAATAAACAAAATGAAAAACAGAATAAAGTAATTTTTTTTATTTGTTTTAATATTTTGTAATTAAAAATAAGGTCGTAAAATATAAATATCACAAAAAACATCAAAGATGCTTTTATTAAAAAACTTAAACCCAAAAGAAGCCCTAGAATAAAAATCGAAATTGTTTTTATGTCTTTTTCTAATTTAGAATAAAGGTATATAAATATTGTATTAATTAAAATAGATATTATATCTGGAGAAATATAGTGAGTATAATTTATTAAATAAAAATAAATAATTATGATACTTATTGAAGCAATTAAGTAATTATTTATTTTAAATATGTTTTGAAGTAATTTAGGGATTAAAAATAATGTGATAGATAAAAGCATAAGGTTGAAATATTTTACTGTAATAGGATTTACTCCAAACAAATAATATAGTAAGGAAATAATAAGTGGATATAGTGGGAATCTATCTAACCTTTTTAATCCGCCAAGAAATTTATGTTTATTTTCAGAACTATTATCGTTAAATTTTATTTTATAATTTATATTATTGTTAACTGATCCGCCTATCATAAAGCCATAGCCTTTAATAAGATTGACTGCAATAGTATGAAATTCAATTTGATCAGGAAGATTCAATGTTTCAAGTTCATTACTATATTTTAATTTTCCAGTAATTAAGTTAATAAAGATTATTAAGAAAATTAAAACTAAAATTTTTTTATTTTTTATTTTTTGGTTTATAAGATTTATGAATTTAAATTTTATAAAATATAAAAATTTTTTTATTTTTTTTCGAAAAGTTAAGATTAAGAGTATTGTTATAAAAAACAAAAAGTATATTAAATAATTATTTATTAAATAATGAATTAGAAAAAAGACTTTTTCGATGAAACGAATTTTAAATTTATTACTAAATTCTGTATTTTGATTAACATAATAAGATTTTTCAAAAAAAATGCTTTTAAACTTGATAAGAGCAATAGTACCTTTGTTTTTTATTTCTATATAAATATTTTTATATGGTTTAAAATTATTATCAAATAAATTATTGTCACTTTTTCTTAATGTAATTTTATTATTAAAAGGTGTATAAGCATAAATATAAATAGAATCAATGTTGTCTGATATAACTTCAATCTTGCCATAATAATTTATATTATTAACATAATAATAAATTGATATTGTTATTAAGACAATTAAGGATAAAATAATTATTATGATTAATTTATTTATTTTTTTTATATTTAAAATCATACTTTATTTTTCTATTCTATTTATTCCTATCATAAAATTATTTAATTTTGTTTCTTGTATTTTATACTTTTTTCTGAACAAATTAATTATAAACAGAGCTATTTTAGCATCGAAATTGTAATTGACTGATTTAATTAGAAATCTGAAATAAACTGGAATATGAAAAATAATAAAAAATAATTTCCAAAATTTTTTTAATTTTGAATCTGTGTTAATTGGATATTCTTTCTTAAAAACAGGAATGTAAAACTCTCCAAAATTATAAATAATTTTTTTAAGTTTAGGAGTAATCCAAAATAGATTAAATCCATTAATTACAACTTCTTCAAATTTTTTATACGTGTCAGGAACTGTAAATCCAGCAGCTTTTACATTTTCAGAATATTTATTTTCTAATATTGGCACGTAAAAACTTAAATTTATATTTAAGTTTCTATCAATTTGATAAAGTTGCATAATTAATTTTAGTGTAATGTAGAAATCATTTATGGGATTCATTGGAAATCCAATCATGAAACTATAAGCAACTCTAATATTGTGAGATTTTAATTTTTTTAATACTTTTATAATATCTTCAGGTTTGTAATTTTTGTTGATACCTTGCAAAACTAATTCATCTCCTGATTCTGCTCCAAAATAAATTAGATTACACCCTGCTTTTCTAATAATCTGTATATCTTCATCATTATATGTGTTTAAAAACTGTTTTATATTGGCACTAGCATTCCAATTTAGTTTTAAATTTTCAATTATCATAAGTTCGCATAATCTCATTACAAACTTGCGACTTGTAAAAAAATTGTCGTCATTAAATTTTATAAAAGATAAACTATTAACTTTTGATTTTAAAATCTTTAAATCTTGAATGACTTTTTCCGGGGAATTATAAAAGTGATAATATCCCTTATTTGAACCAAGCATACAAAAATTACAACTACAATTGCATCCCCTAGTGGCTATATATTGTAATATATTTTCTTTTTCAAGGTAATTTTTTAGATTTATCTTTTGAAAATCTAAATCTGGTAGATCAAAAGTGTTTACCCATGGTCTTGGCGTATTTAAGAATAGTTCCGAATTCTTCTTATAACCTAAACCAGTAATATTCGAAAAATCATTTTCATTATTTAAAAGTTTTATTATTAATTCTCGCAGAGTTATTTCTCCTTGTCCATATATTACAAAATCAACAAAATCTTCTTTTAATGTTATTTTAGGGTTATAAGTTACAAACCATCCACCAAAAATAATTGGGATATGAGAAATTAATTTAACGTATTCTGCAGCTTTTCTAGCATTAATTATTTGATAACTTAAAATTACGCTAATCCCCACAGCAAGTATATCATCTTTATTTTCTAAAATAAATTTTTCAAAGCTACTATCAAATTTTTGATCGATTATTACTACTTCAACTTCAAGTTCTCTTAAATTTCTTTCGAGAAATAATAAACTATAAGGTATTCCCTGAAATAGATCTGTGAGAATAGGATAATATAATACAACTTTTTTCATTTTTATTTGTTGTTTACAAATTTATGAAAATAAGCCTAACCATAATTAATCTTTTTTAAGAAAAAGATTAATCCTGCAAAGAAATACAAAAGTCTGTAATATTTTCTGATTTTAATCGCGTTTTCCTGAATGTTTTTAAATGAAGAAATTATTAAAATGAAATGGGCTGCTGATGCAGCAAAAAATGAAAGGAATGTTTCATAATCGAGTATTTTCAGATAAAACAAAAGATACAGATAAACCATGTTGAATCCAAGTAAGGTAGTTATAGCATAAGTAGAAGTTTTGATGCCGAATTTAATGGGTGTGGTTTTAAATCCGGATGAATTATCTGCGTTATAATCAATAATTTCGTGAAGTAAATGTCCGCAACTAAAAGCAATTGAAAAATATATTGCGAGTAATATTGCGTTCAAACTTATATCTTTAAAAACCATCCAAGCTAGAATAAAATGAAATATTTGGGCAACAAAATGAATTAGTGTTCCATAAATAGCTTTTTGTTTAAGTCCGTATTTAGGATGTGAATAAAAAGTCCAAAGTATTAAAATAATAATGCTAAAAACTATAGTGAAAGGATTTAAAAATAATGAAATGGCAATTACAAAAAATGAAGCTGTAAAAAATGAACTAATGAAAAATTTTGGAGAAACAGAAAAAAGGCTTTGCAAACGAAGGTTATATTTATCGTCATCAATTCCTGCATAGGCATTAAAACTATAAACTGCAAAAACAATAAATACGCTTAAAATGCCTAAAGCTAAAATCTTATAAATCTCGTTTATTCCAACTGTGTCAATTGCAAAAAATCCACCGATAAGAAAAAATCCGCTCATCATTATAACTTCGGGGATTCGGAAAGCACGGATAATTAACTCTATTTTTTTCAAAATCATAATTGAATAATTTTTTTATAAATTTTTAACATAATTTAAAAAGATGAATAGATCATACCAAACATATACGTTATCTTTATCGGAAAAATCTGCTATAATTTTATGAAAATCAAAAAAATCTTCGAATTCATTAAGATTATTACTTTTTATAATTTTATAAGCATTTTGATAATTCAATTTAGCTACATCAGTACTTTTTTGTCCAAATGTTATTTTTTTTAATAAGGTAGCTGGACAATCTGCTAAGTGGGAATTTGTATAAATATTATTTAAATGTTTAAAATATTTTTTTAAAATAATATTTGATAGACCATTAGAGTAATGATTTAAAAATTTTGGTTTTATTTCAAATATGATTTTAAGTAAATCAATGGACATGAATGGAGATAAAATAAACTTAGTAACATTATTAGTGAGAAGAATATTATTTCGAGCTCCACCACAGTGTCTTGAAAAGAAACTTCTGGAACAATAATTAACCATATAAGAAATTTCTGAGTATGGTACTCTTATATGTTTATATGAATTGTTTATTTCTTCAATCAAATATTTTAAAGATTTATTGCTATTATTTCTTAAATATTTTTTAATATAATTAATATAATTTAGGATTGATTCTTTTTTCGATTTAAATTTTAATTCATAAAATAAATCATTATAGCTGTCATAATTAATGTCTGTATTAATTAGCAGTCTTGTTAAATATGAAATATTTGTTGTATATGAGTGAAAAAAACGCAGAGTTTCTGAGCCAAGATAGCCACCAATATAATATTCTGTTGATTCCCGTAATTTAACAAAATATTGTTCATTTAATTCTTTAAAAGCAAATAAATCATTTTTGATAACATTATGCTTAAGTCCAAATTCTTTTGCCAATATTTTTGCAATAATTATATCTTGATTTATTTCATCTTCAAAAAATTCGCTGGACCATGTTACAAAATTGCTTTTTTTTATATTTTTTTCATCTAAAACACCTAAAATCATTCTTGTGTCAGTTCCTCCGGTAAGGCAAATTTTAGGATCTTTTTTCCAGTTTAATATCTGATTTGTCTCTTTTTTAAAAGTAAAATAATAATTATCAGCAATTTCTTCAATTGAATCATTTAAACTTTTGATTTTAATAGGCTTAATGTAATTTTTAATTGTTATTTTATTATTTTTTATTTTTACTAAACTGTTCGGAGGTAATAATTGGATGTTTTTAAATAATGTTTTGTTGTTTTGAGGTGCTCCAAATAAAATGTATTCATAAATTGAATCTATATTGAGATTAAATCTATTATTTTTATATTTTACGAGTGGTTCAAAATCATTACTTAATAAAAATATATTATCATCTTGGTAAAAATATGTTGGCCAAAAACCTAATATATCATTAAAAAAAGTCCATTCTTCTTTCGATGTGGTGTAATTTGCTATTATGTATTTTCCTTTGATACGACTAAAATCTTTTTTACTCAAATTTTTAAGAATATTTTCGTAAATTTCTTGTTCAATGTTTTTGTCTGATATTGGCACTAGATCAAAATAAATAAACCCTGCATAAGAAATTATTAAATTTTCTTTTGAATAAATTAAAATATTTTCTGATTCATTTCCGTAAACAATAAAAATAGAATTATGATTAAAATAGGAATTACTCAAAGATAAATTATCTGTAGAAAAGATGGTATTAATAATATCTTTATAATTTTCTAATTTTAATGTTTCTTTTTTTGTATAGATAAAAAGTATTTTTTTCATACAATTTCACCTTTAAATGGCAAATTAACATAACCTATTGTATTAAATTGAACATCACTTTGCACTTCCAACAAAAATAAATTCTGGTATCCTGTTAATATTTCTAATTTTTCATTAAGAACCAAAATGTCAATTAAATAATTGTTTGGAGTGAAGGTGTTTTCAGGAATTTCTATTTTCAAATTTACTAATTCTTTTTCATTATATATTGTTAAAGGTATTTTGATATTTGCAAAAACTGTTTCTGATATATCTTTGAACAAAATGTTTACATTCATCTTTTTGTTGTAATTTTTTTTTATCTTAATAGAAAAAACAATAGGATAATTATTTAGGATTTTTTTATTATCATAATTAAATTCATTATAAATAATCAATTCAATTATATTTAAATTAAATGTGTCATTAATGTTTTTTTTCCTTTTTAAATAATTCTCATCGAAAGTAAATTCTTTTTCGTTTATAATATCGCTTTTATTTTTGTTAAGGTTTGAGTACTCTAATATTGTTTTGTCAGGGGAATTAAAGGATTTTAATATTCCTTTATTTAAAAGAACGAATTTATCTGTTATAGATAATATATTAGCAGGCACATGTGTAACTATCAAAACTGTTTTGCCTTTTTCTTTAAGTTTTTTTATTTCTGCCAAAGCCTGCCATTGGAATGCGGCATCTCCTACATTTAATATTTCATCAAAAAGATAAATATCTGCTTCTATATTAATTATTATTGAGAAAGCTAAACGCATATACATTCCCGAGGAGTAATATTTTACTTCGGTATTAATAAAGTTCGGGAAACCGAAAAGTTCGATTATTTTTTCAATTTTTTTGGCAATTTCTTTTTTTCTTAAACCATAAAGCTGCCCAACGAGAAAGATGTTTTCGTAACCCGACAATTCTGGTTGAAAGCCTATCCCAATTTCGAGAATTGATGCAAGTTTTCCGTAAATTTCAACTTCACCTTTTGATGGAGGAGTAACCTCTGCTAGAATTTTTAAAAGCGTACTTTTACCGGCACCGTTTGGACCAATTATTCCTATAATTTCGCCTTGTTTTATTTCTAGGTTAATATCTTTTAGTGCAAAAAAATTGCTTGATTTATTTGTTTTAAAAATTTTTTGCCAAAAAGAAATTCTATCTAAGCCTTCTTTTTTTAAAAAGACCTTACTCAAATTTTTAATTACTATGGCATTATCTCCTCTCACAGCAAATCAGTAATTTGTTTTTCGATTTTCTTAAATACTAACACAGCACTTACAAACAAAATTAGAATAATTCCAAAACCGATTAAATATTCTGCATCAGGATTTGACCCGCCAAATAAAAACCATCTGAAATATTCTGCAACTCCTGCTATTGGATTTATGTATAAAATAAATCTGAAGTTTTCCGGAACTATTGTCCCCGGATAAAATACCGGTGTAATGAAAATCAGAAAATTTGTAATTTGAATAATAATTTGGCTTAAATCACGCACAAATAAAGATAATATTGCCGACCACAAGCCCACAGCTAATCCACAAACTATTAACCAAACCAGCAGAATAGGTATGAATAACCAAAAGATGTTAAACTGCATTCCGAAAGCTGTAAACAAAATGACAAAAATTATAAAACCTGCTCCAAAATCAACTAATCCCGGAAGAATCTTTGCCAACACTAAATTTATTCTTGGAAAGTAAAGTTTGTTTATTAGATGCTCAGATTGTATTAAAATTCCGCTACTGTTGCCTACAAGATACGAAAAATACTGCCAGACTATTATCCCCGGTAATGCAAATACAGGATATGGAATATCGCCTGTGTTAATTTTTATAGCTTTTCCAAAGATTAACCAGTAAATGGCTAATCCTAACAAACTTTGAATTATGCTCAGAAATAGACCTGAATAATTTTGGGCATATTTATTTTTTATCTCACCAACGGCAACAGAATATGAAAAATATCTGAAATCGAAAATCTGTTTTAGATATTCCGACAAGCTGATATTATTATTTTGGGAGATTATCTTTCTTTCCATCACCCGTTAATATTATTTTTGTACCATTCAATAAACAATTTTACCCCATTTTCTATATTGATTTTGGGATTAAATCCTAAAACTTCTTTAGCTTTACTATTATCTGCCCAGGTAATTTCAGATTCTCCTTTAATAGAATCTACATATTCAATGTTGGCTCTGGAATTTGTATAGTTTTCAAAAAGTTTAATTATTTCAGAAAGTTTTATGGGGTTTCCGTTACCCAGATTAAAAATTTCAAATTTTGATTTTTTATATTCAAGAGCAGATATTATTCCCGAAATTATATCATCGACATAAGTATAATCTCTGGCAGAGCTGCCGTCACCAAAAATTTTTAATTTTTCTCCTTTGAAAATGCTCCGGGCAATTTTATTCATAACTAGGTCAGGGCGAAGTCGAGGTCCGTAAACGGAAAAAAAACGTAATGAAATAAAGTTTAGTTCATATTTTTCGGAATATTCTTTACCGAGTTTTTCTGATAATAGCTTTGTTTGAGCATAAGGACTAATAGGATTCAGAGAATTGTAATTTTCTTTAAATGGAGTAGGTGAGTTGCCGTAAATGCTTGATGATGATGCAAAGATAAATTGTTTAATGTCCTTTTTTACGGCTAATTCCAGTATATTCTTTGTGCCAACAACATTAATTTCTTCATATCCTACCGGATATTTCAAGGAATATCTTACACCGGCTTTTGCAGCTAAATGAATTATGGCATCGTAATTATCGTCAATTAAAGATTCAATATTTGAAAGGTCTTTTATGTCTGCTTCAAAAAATTTGAAGTTTTTATTTTGTTGAGCAATAGTGATATTATTGCGTTTTATTTCCGGGTTATAGTAATTATCAAAGTTGTCAATACATAGAACTTTGTGATTGTTGTTCAACAGATAATCACATAGATTGCTCCCTATAAAGCCGGCTCCTCCTGTAACAATTAATTTCATAATTAAAAGAAAAATACAAATATACATTAAATTTTTCCATTACATACAGGCGAAAAATCTTTTACAAGAGAAAATTAACAAAATAACTTTGATAATAAACAAAAGGAAAAAAAATTATAAATGGAGTTTTAAATTAGGTTTTATCGTTTTTTAAATGCCACATAAATGTCAGCTTCAATCATTATATTATTTTCGAAATAGTGGTGAACAAAATAAAGATTCCCTGCATCGTCCAGAGTAGGTTCACCCGCAAACTGAGAAACAATTAATTCCGGTTCTTGCCATTGATCATTTATTTTTTTTTGATCTAAAAACAGCAGGAGTTCCCAAATAAGTTCTGCAAAACCATAGTTCGTTACCGTCAGAAGAAATAAAAGGGAATCCATCCATTTCGGGTGAATTTACGGTTGCAATGTTTATAGGGTCTGATCAGGTATTTCCATTTCTTGTAGTCATCCAAATATCATAATTACCTTGCCCGCCCTCTCTATCTGAATGAAAGTACAAGTCATTACCATGCAGGTGAACTTCTCCAATCTTTATTTCTTTCATTAGTCTATCGCCACAGTAAGTCCAATTACTCCATTTTCCATCAATCCATTTTGCAATAAACATGTTCATTCCTGTATAGCCTTCTCGAGCCGAAGCGAACCACATTTCGTCCCCTTGAATTGCAACAGCTCCATCGAGAGCAAGTTTGCCGGGATACTGAAGCCAAACTCTTACTGCCGGTTGCCAAACATTGTTTATTTTATGCGAAACCCAAACTCCTGTTACGCTATCGATAAGCTGTTCATTTGGCGGAATTCTCACATCCGGAGTAAAAAAGAAATACATAGTATTCCCATCAGGAAGAATAAATGGAGAGTCTTCGACTCCTGAAGTTTTAATTCCGTCTCCCAATGGTATTGGAGTTTCGAATTCATCCGAATGTAAAATTGGAGGATGTGGATCATTATCGGGAGTCCGCTTTGAAATATCAACGGGAAGTTTATCAAGTCTATTTACATCGGGATAGTTTGGGTCTTCTTTTTTACAACCTAATTGAGAAATAAATAGTAAAGAAGTCACAGTAAAAATTAAAATTTTTGAATTTTTCATAATCTATGTTTGGGTTAGTATTTTTGAATAACAATAACAAATATAAATAGTAATTTTTTTTAAATCACAAAACTCAGAAACTTTTTTTATCATAATTATAAAGAAGGACTGAAAAATAAAGATATTTCAAATTGGATTATTTTAATTATAAATTATTATTTTTTAGATTATTATAAAATTTAGTTTTTGTAGTAGTAATAGGCTCAATGAAATTTCATAATTTCGATAAATATTATTAAAAAAAATATAAATTTGTGATTTAAAAATCCTATTTATCCATGAAAATAAAAATTGGAATGGCTCAATTACTTGTGGAGGGAGGCGAACCTGAAAGAAATTTCAATAGGGCTGAAAAACTAGTTGTAGAAGCTGCTCAACAAAATTGCGATTTGGTTTTGTTACCCGAAACTATTGATTTTGCATGGACACATCCCTCTGTTTATAACGAGGCTCAACCAATACCCGGAAAATTTAGCTATATATTTACCGAACTTGCAAAGCAACATAATATATATATATGCGTCGGATTAAGTGAACGTAGTAACGAAAAAATTTATAATACTGCCATACTAATTAATAAATATGGTGATATAATACTCAAATATTCTAAGATAAATTTGCTCGAAGTGGAGCATCCTTTTTATGAAGTTGGAACTAAGTTGGAGGTTGTTGATACTGAGTTTGGAAAAATTGGAGTGAATATTTGTGCAGATAATTATTCCGGAGCTTTGTCCATTGGTCATACACTGGGAAGAATGGGAGCCAATATTTTGTTATCACCTTCATCATGGACAGTTGACTATTGCGTAACGGAGGAAATGGACCCATATAAGGATAAATGGAAAAAGCCGTTGCAATCATTAGCTTCGCTGTTTAATATGCTTGTAGTAAGTACAACATCTGTTGGCTATATTGTTGGCGGACCATATGAAGGCAAAAAAATGGTAGGTTGTTCTCTTGCTGTTAATAAAAATGGGATTATTAAAGAAGGTCATTTTAATGAATTTGCTGGAGAATTAGTTGTTTTTGAAACAGATGTGCCTAAAAATAAATTTAAAGGTACACAAATTTCAGATTATTTAAGCAGCCGAGGAGTGGATTATTATTCTAAAATGTAGCGTTTATGGATAAAAGGGTAGTGATTGTTAACGGGAAACCAACAAATTTTGAATATCAGGTATGTAGTCGTTGTGTTCAGGATTCCACGGTACCGGGCATAAAATTCGATAAATACGGAGTATGCAACTTTTGCCATATACATGATAAACTTGAGAAAATATTTCCAAATGGAGAAGCTGGGCGGAAAATTCTCGATAAATACATTGAAAAAATAAAAAAATCCGGACAGGGGAAAAAATACGATTGTGTTGTTGGAATTAGTGGTGGTAGGGATAGTACTTACCTATTATATTTAACTGTAAAAGAATTTGGATTGCGTCCTCTTGCAGTTCATTTTAATGATGGCTTTGATAACCCGGTGGCAGGAGAAAATATGGTTAAAGCCACACGCAAACTTGGTGTAGAGTTGCGAACCATTTCAAGCGACTGGAGAGAAGCTAAGGAGTTAAAAATTGATTTTCTCAAAGCCTCGGTGCCGGACCTGAATATGGGAACAGATATCGGAATAGCATCATCATTATACGGAGTAGCATGTAAAGAAAATCTTAAATATATTTTAATAGGTCAATCTTTTCGTACCGAAGGGATTAAACCTCTTTCGTGGTCATTTTTCGATGGGCGTTATCTAAAATCAGTTCATAAAAAATTTGGTAAAACTCCATTACGAAAATGGAAACCCGAAGACCCTGGTTTTAACTTTGGAGTTAAAGAACTATTGTATTATTCATTGATAAAAGGGATTCGTACCATTACGCCCATGTATTACTGGGATTACAACAGATCCGCAGCGACTGAGTTAATACAAAAAGAATTGGATTGGGTTTATCCCGGAGCTCATTATTATGATGATTTGTATCATAGTTTGATTAAGTATGTTCATAGGGTAAAATTCAATATTGATATGAACATGAACAGCGATTCCGCACTTGTTCGCTCAGGTCAGATGACGCGTGAAACAGCTCTTGAAAGGGCTCATGGCATTTATGCAATTGAGGACCCTAAGGTAATTGATTTATGTATTAAACGACTGGGGCTTACAAGAGAACAATTTGATGAATACATGTCATATCCTCCAAAAACTTTTAGAGATTATGATACAATTTATAATCTTATAAGATTATTCAAATTTCCTATTTATGTTTTTTCGAAATTAAATTTGATACCACGAATTACTTATGATAAATATTTTAATGTAGGCAAATAATGATAGTATTAGGAATCAATGGAGGTGTACGTCTTGGCTATCAAGACGTTTCGGCATCATTACTAAAGGATGGTAAAGTACTTGTTGCTATTGAAGAAGAAAGACTGAACAGGATAAAATTTTCTCCCGGACAGTTATCAGAATTATCTGTTTATAAATGTCTTGAATATTCTGGATTAACGATTCGTGATGTTGATGTAGTTGCTTGCCATGGCAGCACATGGGGAACGGTTTTTGAAAATATTCTTCGTTCATATTTTACCGATAATTTTGGATATTGTCCCGAGTTATATTTTGTTCATCATCATACTGCTCATGCTGCTAGTGCGTACTACGGAAGCGGGTTTGACGAGGCTTTAATTATTACTATGGATGCTTCTGGAGACGGTGTTTCAACTCAAGTATGCACTGGAAAAAACGGTAAAATAGAAATTATCGAAAGATTTAGCCGACCTAACTCACTTGGAATTTTTTATTCTATAATTACCCAATTTTGCGGATTCAGACGCGACAGCGATGAATACAAACTTATGGGAATGGCTGCCTACGGCAATAAACATGCTTATGATTTCAGCAATATTCTCGATTATAGAAACGGACAATTATTTTTTAACGAAGAATTTTTAAAACCTATTAAGCCTGGAGAATCACAACCTACTCGACAGGAAAAAGCCTACAGCAAGAAACTCACGGAAATGCTCGGTAAAGCCCGCCTACGGAACGAAGAAATTACGCAGAAATATTATGACATTGCTGCTTCTGCACAATATCAATTCGAGAAGGTTATTTTGGCGATGGTTGAAGACTTTCATAAACGCACAGGATTGAGAAAAATTTGTTTGGCTGGCGGAGTTGCATTGAATTGCCTTGTTAATCAAAAAATAATGAACCTTGATTTCATTGATGAGATATATGTTCAGCCTGCTACCGGAGATTCCGGAATTTCTTTAGGTGCTGCAATGTATGCTTCGGTACAAAAAGGTTATATTCCCGAACCTATCGAAACAGCTTTACTAGGACCGGATTTTACCAACGAACAAATTAAATCTGTTCTCGACGAAAATTTAATTAAATATAAATATATTGACGATCCGGCCGAAGTTGCTGCCGAACTGATTTCCCAAAACAAGGTTATAGGATGGTTTCAAGGACGAATTGAATTTGGTCCCAGAGCTCTGGGAGCTAGAAGCATTCTTGCAAATCCTGCTATGCCTGACGTTAAAAATATTTTAAACAAGAAAATAAAATTTCGTGAACCTTTCCGTCCGTTTTGCCCATCTGTAACAGAAGAGGATAGCAGAGAATACTTTGTTGGAAAAGCAGAAAAAGCTCCTTTTATGAATATTACCTTTGATACTACACAAAAAGCTAAGGATTTTACTCCCGGAATTGTTCATGCCGATGGCACATCAAGAATACAAACTGTTAATAAGGAACTTCAGCCTCTGTATCACTCGCTATTGTGTAAACTAAAAGAAAAAACCGGTCATCCCGTAGTTGTGAATACAAGTTTTAACACAAATAACGAACCTATAGTTTTTAGTCCTGCAGATGCTGTGGCTACATTCTACCGTAGTGGGCTTGAGGCTCTTGTTATTGGAAATTATCTGATTGAAAAATGAAATTTTTAGTTCTAAATTTACCTTATCAAAGTAAAATAATAAGAAAATATTCTTGCTCTTATTTTGCCAGAGGATTCTTATATCCACCTGTGGAATTGGTTAGGCTGTCAACAATTATTGAAGAAAATAGTTTTCCTGGTGATGAGGTGTTATTTTATGATGCAATTGTAGAAAATCATGACGAAGATAATTGTATCGAAAAAATAAAAAATATTCAACCGGATTATATTTTCACCATGACCTCGATTGATTTTATTTCTTCTGAATTAAAATTTATTGAAAAATTAAGACTTTGTGTAAAAAATCCATTAATAATAATAGGTTATATCCCTTCTTTATATCCTGATGATTTTTCAAAGTATGGTGTTGTTCTGGATGGTAACTTCGAAACAATTGTTTATAATTCATTACTTATAATTAAAGCTGAACAAAAAGCTGATTTTATCGAAATAATAAAAAATGAAAGATTAAAAAGAACGGAGCATAATCCTGATTTGATAGTTCATTATAATTTGAAATTCATTAAGAATTATAGATACAAAGAACTTTTTTCAAAAGGTAATACAGGTTTCACTTATTGGTCTTTCGGATGTCCTTATTCCTGTAGTTTTTGCATAAAAACATACAACCAACACAAAGTTAGTTTTAGAAAAACCGAAAATATTTTGCAAGAAATAAAATATTTTGCCGAGAATGGAATAAAAAATATAAGATTGCTTGACGACAACTGTACTCTCAAAAAAACGCTTCTGAAAGAAGTTTTAAAGTTTCAATCTGAAAATGGATTGAAATTTAACTATTACGGATTAACTCGTATTGATTTGCTTGATAATGAGGTTGTGGATTTACTGATAGATTTGAATTTTAAGCATATTATGATTGGGCTCGAAACCATAAACGAAAATTCGGGAAGAGAATACAATAAAATATTTAACATTGATTTTGAACAGACAAAATTAATACTGAAAAAACTTAGGAAAAATAAAGTTGAAATTAGTATTTTCATGCTTTTTAATCCTTTAACAGAACAATTTACAGATATTAAAAACACATTGAGTTATTTGCGTAATTTGCCTGTAAGTTTTGCCTCTTTATCTTATGTAATTCCATATCCGGGAACAGATATTTTTAAGAAAAATGAGCAAAATATCGAAGTGCAAAATTATCCGGAATTTCGTTGGAGATGGAAAAAAGATTATTATCTCAATTTGAAAAAAAATGAAACATATTTTTTGAAAAACTTTTATTTTACCAATCCTGATAGATTTATTAATTTAATAAGATTATTTTTAAAATATCCATCGCAGGCTTTTGATATATTTTTCGATAGCATGAAGTACCTTTTCACATCGAACAAGGAGCGGGAAGATTATTTTTAAAAAAAAAGTTTAAAAACTTTTAAAAAAATACTTTTAATTCAAAAAAAACACTAAT